>Ga0207671_10000210_pt1 | contig 88329 bp, 88 predicted proteins | sample KBSC24metaG_FD_184352 | JGI IMG/M metagenome (GOLD analysis project Ga0207671, IMG submission 184352) | Corn rhizosphere microbial communities from Kellogg Biological Station, Michigan, USA - KBS C2-4 metaG (SPAdes) (version 2) | ecosystem: Host-associated > Plants > Roots > Rhizosphere > Soil...
GGCTCCCCGACCCCGGTGCATTGGCAAAGCCTATTGACGGTCAGTAGACGATGAACAAAAGCAAAGGGGGGGCTGCCTCTAGACTATTGACGGTAAATAGGCAGAAGCGTAGAATCAACCTTGTTGAAACACAAGGAGTGCAGCGCGATGGATCTCGAATGCCCGACCTGCGGTGAGCCCTGGGAAGTGGAGCACATGCGGCACGACGAGCCGCACGAGTGGGGTCTCTCCGAGTTCGAACTGGCCGAGGTCCTGCGTACCGGCGCATTCACCGGGCCCGAGGATCGCGTGCGCCAAGCCGCGCAGGCCAGCGGCTGGGAGTTCGCCGGCAACTCGGTGCTGTCTTTCGTGCGCTGCCCGAGCTGCAAGGGCAAGGCCGAAGGCGGCCTGCTGGCCAGGTCGGCGAGCCAGCGCCGCGACGCGGTGGCCCTGGTGGCCGAGCTGCTCGACGGCGACGAAGACGCCATGGCCGCGATCCTGCAGGACCTGCCGGCGATGCTGGCGACTTCGGCATGAGGGGCAGCGCCATGCACGACCTCGCCGACAACCAGACCGAGCTCGTCTCGGACGAACCGTTTTTCGCTCCGGCACCGAGCGACCTGGTCGACGGTCTGATCGGCGAATACAAGGTGCGCCGCTCGCAGTGCGAAGAGCTCGTCGGCGTGGCCACCGGCGCCTTGGGCAACGTGGTGCACTACTTCATCGAGGGCAACGCCGGCGACGACAGGCTGCACCGCTCGATCTACGTCGACAAGCTCTTCCAGCTCGATGGCGCGATCGCTGCGCTGAACGCCGCCTATTGGTCCAAGGCGCTGGGCCTGACCGATGTCTACGACTACATGCCACAGGCGCGGCGTGACGAGTGGAACAAGTCGATCAAGGAGCACAAGACTCCCGACTTCACCGAGGACGCCGTGCGCCCGACGATCCTGCAGCTGCTCGCTTCGCGCGACCAGTTCTTCGCCGAGCGTGTAGACGGGATCTTCCGCGGCCTGTCCGGTGAGCACGTGACGAACGCCCCGGAGGCATTCGGCAAGCGAATGATCCTCGCGCGCGTGCTCTGCGAGTACCACTTCGTCAATCACGGGATGTGCGGGCTGATCAACGACCTGCGCTGCGTGGTCGCGAAGTTCATGGGTCGCGATGAACCGAAGTACCAGAGCAGCAGCGCCGTTGTCGAGGCCCTCAAGGGCAACTGGGGCGAGTGGTTCTCGATCGACGGCGGCGCCCTTCGCATCCGGCTCTACAAGAAGGGCACGGCGCACCTCGAAGTGCATCCGGACATGGCATGGCGGCTCAACTGCGTTTTGGCGCGCCTGCACCCCACCGCCATCCCGGCCGAGTTCCGCCGGCGTCCGCGCCGTGCGCCGAAAGAGTTCGCGGTGATCGAGCGTCCGCTGCCGTTCAAGGTGCTGGAGATCCTCGGCGACCTGGAGCCCGCAAGCCGTCGCGTCTCCAAGGAGTGGCCGGAGCGCTACGAGAAGGTCCCGAACGCCCTTCGGCTGCGCTACAGCGAACGCAACCAGGTCGCACTGGCCGAGGCCGAGACGATCATCGAGGCGATCGGAGGCGTGAAAACGCCGCAGGGCTGGTATCAGTTCGACTACCCGGCCGGCGAGGTGATCACCCGAATCGTGGTCAGCGGCTGCATCCCCGACACGGTCTCGCACCAGTTCTACCCGACGTCGCGCAAGTTGGCCGAGATCGCGGCCGAGCTGGCCGACATCGACGAGTTGCACACGGTGCTCGAGCCCGAGGCGGGTCAAGGCGATCTGGCGGAGCTGCTGCCCAAGGAGCGCACGACCTGTGTGGAGATCTCGGCGCTGCGCTGCGACATCTTGCGGGCGCGCGGCTTCAAGACCGTGCAGGCCGACTTCCTGGCGTGGGCACAGGAGCAACTGGCCAAGGGCGCGCGCTTCGACCGCGTGGTGATGAACCCGCCCTTTGCGGATGGGCGAGCCGTGACGCACGTGGAGGCCGCCTCCGACCTCGTCGCCGCCGGTGGGCGTCTCGTCGCGATCCTGCCGGCCAGCCTGCGAGGCAAGGACCTGTTGCCGGGCTTCGCACAGACCTGGTCGCAGCCGTACCCCGACGAGTTCCCGGGCACCAGCGTGTCGGTCGTCCTGCTGACAGCGGACCGCACCGCGGCTTGAGCCGCAAACCTCAACCAACGATCAAGGGAGCGTATCGATGTCGACAGTGAAGATGACCCATGGCCACCTGTTCTGCAGCAGCGGGGGCGCGGGCATCGGTTTCAACATGGCCAATCCGCGTGTCGGCAACCTGCAGGGCGAGTGGGAGTGCATCGGCGGCATCGATGTAGACCCCGGCCGCTGCCGCGACTTCCGCAAGTTCACCGGTGCGCCGGCGACGGTGATGGACCTGTTCAACCGGCGCCAGTACCTCGCGCACAACGGGCATGAGCCGCCCGCCTCGTGGCGCGAAGCTCTGCCCGAAGACATCCGGCGCGCATTCGGTCACCGGCACCCGACAGCGGTGGTGACGTCGCCGCCGTGCCGCGGGTTCTCCGGACTGCTCAGCGCCGCACTGTCCTTGACTGCGAAGTACCAGGCCTTGAACGAGCTGACGCTGCGAGGCCTGTGGCTGCTGCTGGAGGCCTACGCCGACGACCCCATCGAGTTCATCGTGCTGGAGAACGTGCCCTTGCTGATGCATCGCGGCCGTCACCTGCTCGAGCAGATCGTGCAGCTGCTGCGGCGCTTCGGCTACGCCACCGCGGAGACCGTCCACGACTGCGGCGAGATCGGCGAGCTCGCACAGTCCCGCAAGCGCTTCCTGCTGATGTCGCGGCACACGGAGAAGATCCCGCCGTTCCTCTACCAGCCGGACCGCAAGCCGCTGCGCGCGGTGGGCGACGTGCTCGGCCGCATGCTGCTGCCCGGCGACCTGCGCGCGGGCCCGATGCACCGGGTTCCGAAGCTGCAGTGGAAGACCTGGACGCGGCTGGCCATGGTTACCGCCGGCAGCGACTGGCGATCGCTCAACCGCCTCGCCGTGGTCGACGGCAAGCTGCGCGACTACCTCATCGTGCCCGAGGCCTACGGCCTGCACGACGTCGACGGCGTCGAGGTGCCGGATCCGCGCTACGCCGAGCCGCTGCGGCGTGGTCCGCTCGGCGTGCTGCCATGGACCTCCTCGGCCGGCACCATCGCCGGCGAGAACCGGGCGACGAACGGTGCGTTCAACGTGGCCGATCCGCGCTTCGAACACTCTCAGCGCTGGAACGCCGGCCAGCAGTACGGCGTCCATCGGTGGGACGAAGCCTGCGGTACCGTCACCGGTCAGCAGCACCCCGGCCAAGGTCGGTTCTCGGTCGCCGATCCGCGCCACATCGGACCGCCGAAGCATTCGAACGAGTTTCGGGTGATGCGATGGGACCGACCGGCTGGAGTCGTGACCGGCGCCCACGGTTCGGGTCAGTGCATCTCGGATCCGCGCGTGCCAGGCGAACGGCACGCCAACGTCTACCGTGTTGTGCGCTGGCAGCAGCCGGCCGGCACCATCACCGGCGACTTCAAGCCCACCAGCGGCGGCGGCGTCGCCGATCCGCGACCGGTGGCGGCCGCCTTCGGCAAGTACGAGGTGACCGACTGGGATCGGCCGGCGCGCACGGTGCTCGGTGGCAGCACGACGGGGCAGGGCGCCTTCGCGGTGGCGGATCCGCGGCCGCCGCAGCAAGGCAAGCTGTTCTCGAAGTACCCGGTCTGCGCGTGGGACGGTGCTAGCGGCACGGTGATCGGAGGCGATGACACAGGCGCCTATGCAGTGGCGGACCCGCGTCCGGGCATGCGCAAGGAGGCCGGCGACAGCTACCTGACCGCCGGGCATTACGGCGTGGTGCCGTGGACGAGCAGCAGCGGCGCGGTGCCCGCCTCGGCCTGCCACGACAACGGCGCCTGGTCGGTTGCGGATCCGCGCGAGCTGGACGGCGTCCTGCAGCCGACCTCGGCGGCGTCAACCGCCGTGCCGCCTTTGCCGGCGCCCGCCGACAAGCTCGTCGCCCGCATCGTGTCGGAAGACGGGACCTGGCATCGCCCCTTCACCACCCTGGAGCTCGCTGCACTGCAATCGCTGTACGACCCCGACGAGTGGCGCGAACTCGAGGAGCTGAACGCTTGGCACAACGGGCGCCTGGTCGCGGCCGACGGTGGCGAAGCGCGCTTCTTCGCGATGGACGGCACCAGCGACACCGCCTACCGCGAGCGCATCGGCGACATGATCCCGCCGGCGGCCGCCAGGCAGGTGGCCAACGTGATCGGCGAAACCTACCTGCTGGCCCTGAGTGGCGAAACCTTCATCCTCTCCGCCCAGCCGGTCTGGGTGCGCCCGCTGGCGCGCGCGCTGACCCTGCCCGAAGGGAGTGCGCTGTGAACCGCGTGCTCTTCGACATGGACAACGTGCTCGTCGACTTCGACGGCTACGCGCGCCGTCTCGGACTGTCGGGCCAGGTGGTCAAGACCCTGCCCGGCGCTTACCGCGCGATGGCGCCGCTGCCGGGTGCGCTTGACGCCGTGCGCACCGTCGAGGCGATCGGCTTCGAGGCCTGGATCGCGAGCAAGCCGCCGCAGGGTTTCTCGCACGCCTATGCCGAGAAGGCCGACTGGGTGCACGAGTACCTGCCGCATCTCAGCGGCCGGCTGATCCTCACGCCCGACAAAGGTCTGCTGGGTGATGAAGACGATGTGCTGGTCGACGATCGCCCGCACGCGGCCAACTGCCACGCATTCCGAGGCCTGCTGATCCCGTTCGAGGGCGGGACTGGCTGGCCCGAGGTGCTCCGCATCCTTCGTTCCATACGCGCGCGCCGCCGGGCCTCGCCCTCGGCTCGGCGCGCTGGCAATCGACCGACGGCCGCCACTTGATCCAGGGAGTACGCATGCATTCGACTTTCATGGGGTGGGTCCAGCACCTGCCCGAGCTCGGAGACCCGGTGCGCAGTGAACGCGCCCGCCTGGTCGCGAAACTCAACGAGGCGCACCTGCTGGAGCGCCGCGCTTCTCAGCTGGTCGCCGAAGCGCGAGCAGAGGCGCAACTGCTGTTGTCGACGGTCGCTCGCAACTGGTCGCTCTTTGAGATCGAGAGCGCTGGCCGTCGCGCCGGCGTCGAGCGCCGCTCGCTTGGCCTGGCCACCGTCCGCGATGACGAGCTGCGCAAAGCTCTGCAGCAGCTCGACGAGCACTTGACCGCTGGCGAAGCCGTGCGTGTCTTCGGCGCCGCCGACGTGTTGCGCCAGGAGAGCCTCCACCATGCGAGCGACGCCGAGCGCCTCGCCGCGCTGGACCGGTTGCTCGCCTGGTGGACGTTCGCCGGAAAGCCGGTCTACGAGCGCCTCGAGGCACGCCCACCGGTCCCCGGTGTCGGCACCGAGCCGAACGCATCGCCCTGAATCTGACCCTGCTGCGCCCGCCGGACCGGCGCGGGCGCTTCTTCCTCCCAACGTCTGCGCACTGCCGCGGCGGCTCCCCAGGGCTTGCAGCCCCGGCCGCCGGGCCGCCCCGCGCGCCTGGTCCCAGGCGCTGAGGCGTGCGCTACGCGCAGGGAGCTGCTCAGCACGGCGCGTCGGCGCGCCGTGAAGTTCGGCCGACGTGGGTCCGGTGCATCGCCACCGCCGAAGACCGCCCGGCGCATCTTGCGCCGACAACCGACGGGCGGCGCGAAGCGCGGACCTTCGGTCCGGTTCCCCGGGAAGGCCGACGCGGTGAGGCGCTTCGGCGCGTGGCCCGGGGACGGTGCCACGCCCCTTCAGCGCCTCACCGCGTCTTGCCAAGCGCCTCAGCGTGCGCTTTCGCGGCATAAAGCCGCTCCGTGTCCAGGCCCGGCGCCGTGGCCGGCACCGCGCCAGGCACTGCGCTTTTTATTCCACGACGCCCGCTGCCGCCGGTCTTACGGCTCCAGCCACGCCGTGCGCTCTTCTCATCCCGCCGATGGAGCGCACCGGCAGTCCGCCCGCTCGGACGCCGAGCCGTGGCGGCCTCGGAGCTTCACATGGACCTTCCCCTGAACCACATCCTGCGCGGCGACTGCTGCAAGGTGCTCGCCGACTTGCCCGACGCGTGCGTCGATTTCGTACTGACCGACCCTCCGTACCTGGTCAACTACCGCGACCGTAGCGGTCGCAGTCTCGCCGGTGATCGCCAGGCCGACTGGATGGAGCCGGCGTTCCGGCAGATGTACCGGCTGCTCAAGCCCGACAGCCTGTGCGTGTCGTTTTACGGTTGGAGCCGCGTGGACGTGTTCTTCCGCGCCTGGAAAGCCTGCGGCTTTCGTGTCGTCGGCCACCTGACCTTCCCCAAGCGCTACACGTCGTCCAGCCGCCTCGTGCGCTACCAGCACGAGAACGCCTACCTCCTCGCCAAGGGGGACCCTCGGCCCGGCGATCGCGTGATCGGTGACGTGATCGACTGGATCTACTCGGGCAACCTCTCGCACCCGACGCAAAAGCCGACTGCGGTGCTTCGCCCGCTCGTCGAAGCTTTCTGCCCGCGTGGCGGGATCGTTCTCGACCCCTTCGCAGGCTCGGGGTCCTCGTGCCTGGCTGCCCGCTCGACCGGCCGACAGTTCATCGGCGTCGAACTCGATGCCAACTACCACCTCGCCGCGACACAGCGCCTGCGAGCGTTCGCGACGAAGCTCGCTGCGCTCGCCTGGCCGCTCGCGCCGGAGTCGCTTGGCCCCGTCGATGGCACGCCCGCATCTGCCGCTGCGGTTCTCCCGTAGTGCTCTGCGCGAGGCGGCCTCGGTCGCCTCGCGCGCGAGCCCTGCTGGCGGGCTTCGGGTCTTCGCCGCGCGTGCTTCGCGCCGGCCGGCGCCGCTACACTGCGGCTCCACCGTCAACCGCTGCGCGCACGATCCCTATGTCCGAGCCTGTCGCTCTGTACGGCGCCAATGCCGGAGCATTCGCGGCCTTCTCTGAGCCGCTTCGGCCCGCGCTGCACTACATCGCGTCGCATGCCTCTAGCGAGCCGGCGACGACGTTGACGCACTTCTTGGCCTCGCTCGTCCATCCGGACTTCGTCTGCAACCTTGCGTTGCTCGATCGCCTTCCTGTCGATGCGCGCGAAGCCATGCTCATCGCCTTCGAGTACTGCCTGACGCAAGGGTTGACCATGGAAGAGCAGGGCGCCGTCCTGGTCTGGTTGCAGCCACACCTTGCGCGACTCCCGGGAGCACCGGCCACGCACTGACGCGCCGGCCGGCTTCGCCGGCGCATCGCTTACCCGAACTGGCACCAACCGGTGCCGCCTTGATCCACTGTCTGCCCGATGCGAAAGGCGGCCGGCGCTTGGCCTGCCTTGTGGCGTCGCGAGCCCTGACGCTGCGCGTCCGGCGCCGGCGCACTTCGGCTCCGCCTCAGCGCTTGGCGCCTTCAGCCCGATGCCGGGCTGCAGGGCTCGCGAGGGCCGGCCCGACCGGCGCCGGCTTGAAGTGAGTTTCGCGCGCGAAACTGGTCCGGGGCGCTGGTCGCGCGTTGCGAACACCGCAACGCGCTGGGCACCCCACGACCGAGCCGCTGATCGCACGATCGGCCGTTGTGCCGGCCGATCGTTCGCTCGCCAAACGACGAGGACTGCGCGAGCGACCCTTCGGGCCGCACGCTGCGTCCTCCCAGTCACGCAACTTCGGTGGGCGCTTCGCGCCGTTGGCCTCGTTGCTGCCGGATGCTGTGCACTCCGGCTCGGCATGCGCGCGGCGTCAGGCGTGTAGCCTGAAGCCTGCCGTGCCTCTGCTCAGGATGCTGCGCATCAGCGTTTGCCGAACACCTCGCCTGTCGGCCTCGTGCCGGAGCAGCGGGGAAAGCAGCTTCGCCGCTTCCCCCGCTGCTGAAGAACCTTAGCTTCCGTGCGGAACGGTGGGCGCACCGGCCCGCGTGCTGTGCAACGCCAGCCCGACGACTGGAACGCCGTTGGAGCCGGGTGTGAGCGTGGTGAATGCTGCCGTCAGCGGGGTCGTGCTGCGAGCGTTGCAGTCGGGCGATTCGAGCCACTACGTGGCCCGACCGGGCTGCTCCGGGTTCGCGCATTCGCGCTCATCATCGCTACGCGACGACTGCTTCGCAGCCACTGCGCATCCCTATCGCTTGCGCACTACCGTGCGCTTTCCGTGCCCTGCGATCGGTGTGTTTCCCACAAGCCCCACCGGCGCGTGGCCCTGATCGGTTGACCACAGGAAGTCTCCTGCTGGACAACCGGGTCCACCCGGCTCCTTTGCGATCTTGAGGGATCGCCGTCGCCGGCTATGGCGCCCGTGGGTTTGTGGAAAACCGCTCAGGCTGCGGCGGCGACAGGCAGAGGCTGCTGTTGGTCAGACGTGGCAGCCGGAGCCGCCTGCGGCGGTTGCTCCGCTTGAACCTTCAGCAGCGTCCGCAGCTTCGGCATCACTGCCCGCCACTCGTCGACCGAGACGGTGTCCAGGCGCTCATCCCTGATGAGCGCGACGATCGCTCGTTGATTCCGCTCGCGAGCCTTCGCGTCCTCGGCCTTCTTGGCCTCCTCGGCCTTGCGGAGCTTCGCCCGCAAGTCCTCGATCTGTTGGTCCAGCGACTTCGTCTTGCGAGCTGGCTTGTCGGTTGCTTTCGTTTCGCTCATGCTCCACCTTTCAGCTGAGGCCCTGCGGACTTTCCCGCCTCGCCGCACGGGGCTATGGCCCCTCGGCTCGCGCCATTCTATCGACTGGCGGGGTGCGTCCACTAGGGCCGGACAAGTGACTGACGAGGGCCGAACCCGCGTGTCCCGGGGTGTCCCCCGCGCCCCACGAATTCGGTCACACACCACGCAACTGCGTTGCAGGCGCCAAAACCGCGCATTGGCGCGGTGTTTGGCGCGTATACACCGAAGATTGTAGACATATACACCGATGCTGTCTAGAATCATCTAACTCGTTGTCAAGAGGGCACAAATGCCGCGTTTGAAGGGAACGGGAAAGGGGCCGTCCAAGCCGATCCCGATTCGCCTCGGAGAGGAGGAATTGGCCTTCTATCGCCGCAAGGCGAACGAGGCCGGCAGGCCGCTGGCAACACACTTAGCGCTGCTGCTGAAGGAGGGCGTGATCGCGGAAAGTGCGGCGGACATCGAGGCTCGTCTGCGCGGCGTGCTCAACGACGTTGCGAACCTGACGCCGCGATCGGCTCCGGCCGCTTTGCCCGACGAAGTGATAGTTGCGGTGTTCACCGCCGAGGCGTTGCTCGCAGCGATCGTCGAGCAGCGCGATACGCAGGCTCTATACGATGCGCAAGCCGCCGCGAAGAGAAAGCTGGCGGCGCTGAAGGGAGTGAAGAATGGTTGAACGCGAAAAGCGCGGCAGCATGGGATCCTTCTCCCGCGGTGCCGAACTGTGGATGCACCAGGCGCGTCTCTTTGCGGTCGCTGTTTGGACCGCGGCGCTGATCGCGGTCATTCTGGGCATGGCGATCGGCGGCGCCTTCTTCTACCGATCGTCCGACGCGGTGGAGCGGTACGCGATAGAGCGCAACACGATTGGCGAGGTCCGCCTGGCGTTGATGATGACCAACGCAAAGATGGAGCTCTACCTCAACGGTTCGCGGCAGATGCTGACCGTTAAGGAGGTGGTGGAGCTCACCCAGGATGATGCGGACGAAGGCTGGCGAAAGCTCAAGAATGCCGGCGTGGTCGCGGCGCTGACTTCGATCGGGCTGATGTTCCTCGTGGCCTTGCTCTGGTGGAGCTATGGTCGACAGAAGATGCAGGACAAGCGCCTGCGCGGCGCACAGCTCGTTGAGGGGCCGGAGCTGAAGCAGCTGCTCACGGATCGCGACGACTGCAGCCCATACGAGATCGCCGGCGTGCCGATGCGCAAGGGTTCCGAGACGCTGCACACGATGATCGGAGGTGCGCAAGGCACCGGCAAAAGTCAGCAGTTCTTCCGATTGATGCGCCAGTGGCGCGAGCGCGGCAAGCGCGCAATCATCTACGACCCGACGGGCGAGTTCACCCAGGCGTTCTACCGCGAAGGCAAGGACATCCTGATGAACCCTCTCGATGCGCGCAGCCCGAACTGGAACATCTGGAACGAGATCGAGCGCGACTATCACTTCGACAACATGGCGAACGGCCTGATCCCGGATCCGGCCGAGGCTGATCCGTTCTGGGCGCAGGCCGGGCGCATGGTGCTGAAGGACGTGTACCGCGTTCTGGGCCGCGAGGGCAGGCGCACGAACGCGGACCTCTACAACTCAATCGCCAAGAGCAATCTCGACGCGCTGCATGCGCTGCTGGTCGGCACCGCGGGCGCGACCTACGTCGATCCCATCACCGAGCGCACCGGCATGAGCCTGAAGATGACCGTGCAGAACCAACTGGAGAGCTTCCGGTTTTTGCACGACCGGGGCGATCCGTTCTCGATCCGACGTTGGGTGCGCGAGGACGAATCCGACTCGTGGATGTTCATCACGGCTCGGGAGGCAATGCGCGAGGCGCTCAAGCCGGTGCTGTCGCTGTGGATCGACACCGCGATCAAGGCGGTGCTGGACTTGGAGCCGGTCCACCGCGAGCGTTTGTGGTTCGCCCTCGACGAACTGCCGACGCTGCAGAAGCTCGACATCCTCAAGCTCGCGCTGACCAACACTCGCAAGTACGGTCTGTGCATGGTGCTGGGCATCCAGGACTTCTCGCAGCTCTACGAGACCTACGGCCAGCACCTGGCGCGCACCATTATCTCGGGCTGCCAGACCAAGCTGCTGCTGCGGGTCACGGACGGCGACGCCGCCAAGCTTCTCGCCAAACTGATGGGCGAGGCGGAGATCGACGAGAAGGAAGAGACGCTGTCTTACGGGTTGAACTCGCAGCGCGACGGCGTGAGCGTCTTCGCGCGCCGCAACCTGCGAGACATCGTCCTGACCTCTCAGATCCTCACGTTGCCGGACATGACCGGCTACATCACCGTGCCGGGAGACTACCCCGTCGCGCGCGTCCAGTACGGCTTTGAGCCGACGCCGAAGATCGCCGACGGGTTCGTCGAGCGAGAGGGATTCGGTATCGACTTCAAGCCGCGCGCGTCGCCTGGCGCTCCGGCGGCTGCGGCAGCGCCGGCGCCGCACAGTGCCAGTCCTGACGGCCGTCGCGAGCCGACATTGTTCGATGACGATGCGCCGATCGGTGCCTCGTCTGCGGATGAGGTGGTCGAGGTCAAGCGCGACGCTTCCGGTGCTCTCATCGACGGCGGCACCGGGGAGATCCTGCAGACGACGGCCGTGCCTGCGGTTCCGGCCGCCGCGGCAGCGGCTGCGGGTTCGGGCAGCAAGCCCAAGGGCGGCGGCAAGCTGGCGGATGCCCTCTGAGGAGTCGACCATGGAGACGACGCGAAGGACTGCACTGCGTGCCACGGCGGCCGCGATGGTGGGGACGGTGTTCTGCTCGGCCCGTGCCGAGGACGATCTCCTCCCGGCGGAAGAGGCCTTTCGCCTGCGCGTGCGGCGCGCAGACGCGCGAACCATCGAGTTGATGTGGATCGCGGCACCCGGGACCTACCTCTACCGCGACCGCATGGGCGTGAAGACCGACAACCCGCAGGTCTCGGTCGTGCGCGTGGACTTGCCGCCAGCGCGCACAAAGCATGACGCCACGTTCAACCAGGACGTGGCGTACTACGAGGGGTCGGTGCTTGTGCGGGTCACCTACGCCGGGCCTGCAGTCCCGTTCAACTTGATCGCGACCGCGCAGGGTTGTGCCGATGACCGTTTTTGCTACCCGCCGGTGTCGCGCGAGCTGCCGATCAGCGGGGTTTCCGCATGATCACGCTGCACAACGTCAGCACCGCCGGCGAGGCGCTGCAGTACTTCTCCAAGGACAACTACTACACCGAGCACCAAGGATTGGAGGAATCGGAGTGGTTCGGCAAGGGCGCCGAGGAGCTCGGGTTTGAGGGGAAGGTCGACAAGCAAAAGTTCTTCGAGACGCTCGCCGGCGAGGTCGATGGCCAGCGCCTTGGGAAGTACGTGCGCAACGAGGAAACCGGCGAGAAGGAGCGCGAGCACCGGCCGGGGACCGACATGACTTTCTCGGCGCCGAAGAGCGTCTCGCTGCTGGCCGAGGTGCATGGTTCGGTCGAGATCCGCGAGGCGCACGAGGGTGCCGTCAAGGCGGCCTTGGGCTACGTCGAGCGCGAGCTCGCGCAGACGCGCCAGATGGAAGACGGCGCGCTGGAGTCGGTGAAGACCGGCAACCTGGTCGTCGCCATGTTCCGCCACAACACCAGCCGCGATCTGGATCCGCAGACGCACACGCACGCGATCATCATGAACGCGACGCGGCGCGAGGACGGCGAGTGGCGCTCGCTGACGAACGACGAGATCTACAAGGCCCAGCGGATCATCGGCGCCATCTACACCGGTGAACTGGCGGACCGGCTGCAGGCGTTGGGCTACGAACTGCGGCGAACGGACGACCGCGGCAACTTCGAGATTGCGGGCGTCACGCGCGAGCAGATCGAGCACTTCAGTCAGCGGCGCGCCGGCATCGAGGCCGCGCTGGCTGCGCGCGGCCTGGACATCGATTCGGCGACGGCCCGCCAGAAAGAAGACGCGACGCTGAACACGCGCGCGCGCAAGGTCGACGTCGACCACATGGAGCTGATCAACGACTGGAAGCAGCGGGCCAAGGAGGTCGGCATCGACTTCGACGCGATCCAGTCGCAGGCGTTGGCACAGCGCGAGCGCGGCGGCGTGATGCGCGACGACCGGCTGACCGGCCGCGCCGCGATGGAGTTCGCCGCGGCGCACCTGATCGAGCGCGAGGCGGTGGTCAGCAAGGCCGAGCTGATGCAGGCGGCGCTCGAGCACGGCGCCGGCCGCGTGTCGCCGCGCGAGGTGGAGAAGGCCTTCGACAAGCTGGAGAAGGAAGGGCACCTGGTGCAGTTGCCGGACGGCAACTACACCACCAAGAAGATGCTCGGCTCGGAAATGTGGGCGCTCGACCAGGTGCGCGACACGAAGGGACAGGCGGCGCGGATCCTCGGCGAGACGACGGTGGCCGAGCGCCTGGCGATCGCCGAGAAGCGCCTGGGCATCACCTACACCGAGGGCCAGCGCGAAGCCATCACGAAGGCGCTCACGTCGCAGGACCGGTTCGTCGCCGTGCAGGGCTTGGCTGGCACCGGTAAGACCACGATGCTGCGCGCATTGAACGAGCTCGCGCAGCAGGAGGGCTACACCGTACGGGGCATGGCCCCGACTGGCGCCGCCAGCAAGGTGCTGGCGCGCGAGACCGGCATCACGACCGAAACCGTCTCGATGTTCCAGATCAAGGAGCGGCAGCTGCAGCGCGACATCGAGTTCGCCCAGGAGTTCGCCCCCGAATTCAAGCGCAAGGGCGAGCTGTGGGTGGTCGACGAGAGTTCGTTCCTGTCACAGCGGCAGAAGGCGCAGCTCGACCACATGGCCATCAAGGCCGGTGCCAAGGTCATCTACCTCGGCGACACCTTGCAACTGCAGGCCGTCGAAGCCGGCAAGCCCTTCGAGATGGCGCAGCGTAATGGCATGGACACGGCGTACATGACCGAGATCAGCCGTCAGAAGACGCCGGAGCTGCGCACCGCCGTCGACATGATCACCGGCCGCGACCGAGTCGGCGAAGAAGGCCGGCTCACGCAGGTCGAGCTCGCCCACAACGCCCGCGCCTTCGAGTACCTGGACCGCGCCGGCATGGTCAGGGAGGTCAAGGAGGGCAGGGCGATCGAGCAGCTGGTCAAGGACATCGTCGCCCTGTCGCCCGCCGAGCGCGATCGGACCATCGTCATCACCGCGTACAACAAGGACCGGCAGCAAATCAACGAAGGCGTGCGTGAGGGGCTCAAGCAGCGCGGCGAGCTCTCGCGCAAGGAGACCGCCCACGAGGTCCTGGAGTCCAAGGGCTGGACCCGCGCCGTGTTGAAGGAAGCCCAGTACTACCAGCCAGGCGACGTCGTGCGCTTCGGCCGCGACTACAAGGCCTTGAACGCGGCAAAGGGCGAGTACATGCGGGTGATCGACGCCAGCGGCGCGCAGCGCGGCGTGGTGACGCTGCGGAAGGAAGACGGCACCCTGATCGCGTGGGAGCCGCGCAAGAACAACAAGGTCGAGGTGTACGAGTCGGAGGTGCGCGGCCTGACGGTCGGTGACCTGATCCGTATCACGCGCAACGAAGGCGAGCTGAAGAACGGCGAGGTCGGTCGCATTCGAGCCCTGAACGGCGACAAGGCCACGCTCGAGCTGCGGCAGGGCAAGGACGCGGTCACCCACGACATCGACCTGAAACAGAACCGCCACTGGGACCACGCCTACGCCTCGACGGTGCACGCGTCGCAAGGGTCGACGCAGCACCGCACGCTGTTTCACATCCGGGCGCCAGAGTCCGACAACGAGCGCCGCCAGGAGCGCGACCTGCAGAACATGACCCGGGTGTTCGGCGATCGCAGCTTCTACGTCGGGACGACGCGCGCCAGCCACGAGATCGGGATCTACACGAACAACAAGGCGATCGCGGCCCGTGCCGTCACCGGCCGCCAGGACAAGACGAGCGCCGTCGAGACGATCCAGCGCCACGAACTCGGGCAGGGCGGCGAGCCGCGCCGCGGCGCCGACGTGGTGCGCTGAGGCAGCAACCCTTCCGCGCCGTGGAGTCGTGCCGCCCGCGCGCGAGGTCACGGCGCGGAATCGGGCGACACTAGGGACTATCGGTCACCTGGCGGGAGGGGAGCCCAAGAATGGACACTGCACAGAGCTTCTATGCGAACGTCACGCTGACTGACGTGCAGCTGGCGTCGGCCTACTACCCCATTCTGGTGGACCTGGCCAAGCACAAGCACTGCCTCACCTACGGCGAGCTGGTCGACCGCGCCAAGGCAGAGTACCCAGGGCGCCCCGTCGTGCAGAAGGCCATCGCAGTTTCGACAGGCCGGCGACTCGACGTTGTGCGCATGTTCACGAGCGATCGCGAGCTGCCCGACCTCACCTCGCTAGTCATCAACAAAGGGTCTGGTGAATGCGGCAGTGGCTTCACTCGCCACTTTGATCCCGTGGCAGCCCGTGAACGAGTCTTCGACTTCGACTGGAGCACGGTGACGTTGGATTTCGACGGCTTCGTCAAGACCACCGAGACCGCCGTGAAGCCCCGCAAGAAGGTAAAAGAGCCTCGCGCGCTGGAGCTCATGTCGGCCTACTTCCAGAAGCACAAGGCGACCCTGCCGGCTGCTGTTCGTGAGCGTAGGGACGCCATCGTTGAACTCATCATGGAAGGCTTCTCGGAAGAGGAAGCCTTTGGCCAGGCGATCCGCGACGGCGCTTAGGTCATCCAGGCGCGCAGAGACGGTCGCTAGAGGACGGAGGAATACAAGGTGCCGGTAACCACCATGACGCAGATGTGGCGTCTTCTTCAGGCGCACACGCTGACGCCGGCGGGCGAAGAGCGCGTCGTGAATCACCTGAACGAATGGGGAGGCTTCTCGAAGAAGGTCGGGATGCCCGTCTTCACAGGCTGGAAGGATCTGACGACCTACGATAAGGCCGCCAAGACGACCACCGCGCTCGTCTCAGACACAGCATGGAGCAGCACGGTCGGCGTCAACAACCAAGAGCACTGGCTTCGTTTTGCCGAGCAGCACCACGACGGAATTGCTGGCTTCTTCATCATCCATGCGGCAGACGAGAACGCGATCCCCCGCAAGGTGAAGTACATCGACGACGACGCGCTTTTCGTGGGCAAGATCGTGCGGGATGGAAGCAAGACCTTCATCGTCGGGCAGCGCCGTGCCCTTTGAGAGGTAGGGCCCTCGACGGGCGCTGCGACCGGTAGTCCTCTGAGCGCCGGGCATGCGTTCATAGAATGCGCTGCAAATCACTTGACTACGCCCTCCATACGCATGACCCAAGGCCACCGCGACATGCCGAGCGAGCGTCACGCTGCCGGCGCCCGCATTCGCGGTAGCACCTTCGGTGAGCGCAAGGCGGTACCGCTGCGCTTGGCCGGGGATCTGTACAGACGCCTGTCGGACCATTGCCGCCGTGTCAGCACGCCGGCGAACACGTACCTGGTCGGGCTGCTCGATGACGCGTTGCGGCCGCGTTCGCCGGCGATCCCATCAGGTCCGACTGGCGGGGCCGGTGGCGGCGAGCGCATCGCGCTGACTCTGCGCATGAGGCCGGATTTGCATGCGCGCCTGATGACGTTCTGTGAGCGCAAGGGCATCTCGGCGAACGCCTATATCAGCGGTCTTCTGGCAGCCGCACTCCCGGCCAAATCGCGCCGTGGCTGAAGCGCTGCGCTGTGGCCATCGAGCAAATTGTCTTTTCACTTTCGCCCGCCAATCTCAGCCCCAGCCATGGCGGCCGGCGCCGACAGCAGGAAGGCGAGGACTCCCGTCGCGAATCGGGTGATGGCCAGGTAGACCTCCGTCTGCGGAAAGTGCTCGCCTCTCCAACCGAGCCCGTAGACAGCCCAGCAAGCGACAACGAGTATCAGCCAGCCGATGATCGCCTTGGCATTGATCCTCCTGGCGACGCCATGTCGAAGAAGGAATGCTTGGAGAAACTTTCCAAGCAATAGTCCGATTGCGGCGCCTACTGCAATTGCATAGTGAAAAGCAGGGTCCGGCACCACGATGAGCGTGGGCGGGATCGTCAGGGCGCTGGCGAGGAATGCGCCAAGATATTCCAAGACGAGCTTTTTCACTCTCCGGACGCCACTGCGGGGAACGCGAACACGAACCAAATGTCCTTGGCGTCTAAGCTGAAGACTACGGCCGGCAAGTTTCGGATGTTGTCATCCTTCGATGGGATGGAGAACTTTGCGGTCACCGATGCGGTCTTGCGGCTCGGTGTTGCGAGCAGCAGTACCCGGTAGTCCTTGAACTCCTTGGCAATCGTTGCCTCGTCATTCGATCCGCGTACTCCGTTCAGACAGGCCTTTGAGGCTTCAGCCTGATTTGAAAGGATGCGCGCCCCGACAAGGCCTTGATCTTTCAGCTCCCTCAGGATGGACTCGTCGGTCGTCGGCGAAACTCGCGGCAGACCGATGCACGTAATCATGCCCGACGGGAACGACACTTCAAATTGCACGGCATCGCCAGCTTTGCGCCGCGTTGCCTGAACTGTGGTCCGTCCAGTAGGGGCACTTGGAACGGCTTGCGGGAGCGGGAATCCGACAGAGGTGATGAAGTCGAATGTCTGGCTGACCCACGTTCCCTTGTCCACCAACGTCGAGATCTGGCGAGGGATGAGCCCGCGGGTGATCAGTATCTCCTTTGCCTCGGGATTGCCAACTCCGCCAATCGCTGGTCGAGAGTAGCTGACACAACCGCCAGCTTTTGGCGTGTGGAGCGCCTCACTCCAGAAGCCTGCACCTCGCCACACAAAGTACAGTGGGTTGTCGGATAGGTTGCAAACGCGGTAGGCCAAGCGTTCGTCCTTTGGGTCTTTGGCGGCCGGCTTCTCCGAAAGAAAGCTGGCTTCGAAGTCTTTTGCTTCGACGCACACGCCGCGCCCAATTTCACCTTTGCCCTTGCAGGGGTCGTCAAATGGTGGCCAGGCGTACGCGTTGTTGGAGAGGAGCAGGCTGATGCCCAGCAGGTAGCCACAAATTCGCATCTCCGCCTCCGAAGAGTTTGCGGAATTCTGAGACCTGCCTGGGAGATAGGCAAATACCTAGGCCAAGACGGCCGGGAGGGGCTGGGCTATTGATCGCGGCTGTGCCGTAACTCGGATACAAGGCCGGCGCTGCCCAGACCCAGCGCAGTTCCGAGCGCTTCGAGGGATGACCGGAAGAGGCGCTCCGGATCCAAGGCTTGCGCGTCCGCGTAGCTCATTGCAGTGCAGCGCTGTTCCTTGTCGAGCTCGCGACGCTTCAACGTCGCCACGCTGCGCTGCTTGTAGCGCCAGCCGTCGCATCGCACCAGGCACTTCCCGTCGGGGTCGCCTACAGCTGTCGTATTGACAACGTCCTGCGCTCCGCTGAGGTTTCCAACGTTCGAACCCAGCGTCCCGAGCAGCATGGCCAGCGGGTTCAACGACAGCATGACGGAGGCGCCGCGGCCGCTCTTGGTGGCCAGCGGAGCACCCTGCTCCGCGTAGTCGCCCAAGCGCACCTCGGCGGTCCGCCGTGTGGCTGGACGCAAGGCCTGAAAGGCGCCGTCGATCTCGTAGACGATCTCAGCTTGATCGCGGGACTCGACGGCCAGAATGCCGCGCAGCTCCAACGCATGTCGAGCCGCCGCGGTCAGCTTGGGGCTGGCCATGACCTGGACGAAGACTGCGCGCCCTTGATCGGCGCCGATGTCCAATTGGCACTTGACGCTGGTCGCGGGCGCCTCCGACGCCGCGGCGGGATCGCTGCCCTGCTCGGTCTCAGCGTGAGCAACCGGGCCGAGGAGGGCGCAAGCCAGCGTGACGATTTGGCGTCGCATGTCCGCGTCCCTCAGCGCGTCTGCGCCACTTGCTGCGCGCCGGCACGTGCGACCTCGATGTCGACGCGCCGGTTGCGTTTGCGCCCCTCGGCGGTCTCGTTTGTCGCGACGTAGCAGGTGACGCACTGGCTTGCCCGAATGCGGGATGCCGGCACACCGAGCTTCTCGAGCTCCGCCCGCACTGCGTTCGTTCGCGCTTGCGCCAGCGCCACGTTGGCCGCGATGCTGCCACGCGCATCGGTACCACCTTGGACGCTCACCTCGGGCGCGAGCGACGCCTTCGGCGCCAGCTCTCGCAAGGCGTCGCGATCCGCGCGACTGATCAGCGCCTCGCCGAAACCGAACTGGATCGTGAGCTTGATGGGCTCGCGGGAGGGCACTGGGGTAAGGACGGACGGCGCAGCGGCAATCCTTGGAGTGGTGGCCGACGCGACGGCGGGCGCGATTGCCACCTGGGAGATCACAGAGTCGGGCTGCAGCGACACCGGACGCTCAGCCACGCGACGCTCGGGGCGTGGCGCATCCCCCGCCACCTCGCCGGTCAGGACGGGCGTCTTGGGCGAGGGGTTCGCGCACGGATTGCACGGCATGAAGTACGAGGCGTCAGCGAGGCGCACCTGCTGCACGCCGACCGGGCTGGGGTAGCCCATCAGCGGCACTCGAGGCGGGGGAGTCTGCACAGCCGTCATGCAGCCGCCAGCCGCAATCGCAGCGAACCCGCCGGCGAAGGCCCACGGCCGCACGACTATGCGTGGTTCCCCTGATGGCCGCGCGAGGCGGCGTGCGGCTTGCCGGCCTCGCAGGGTGAGGGCCAGGCGCAGTGCGTCGCCTACGCGGGCCGACGACACGAGGCCTTGGTCGACCAACATGCGCAGTGCGACGAGCTGCTCGCGCAGCCGTGCCCCATCGGCGCGCTCGCCGGCCATGCGGCGCTCGATCAAGCGCGAAACGCCGACGACCGGGCCATCGTGCAACACGGTCAAGAGCGCCTTCGCTTCGGTGGACTGTTCGGTGATAGGAGTCATGTCGGTCGGAGCGTTTGGAATTTCATGCGGCCGCAGCCTGCGGTTCAGCAACTGCGACGGCACCGGGTTGCGGTAGAGGCGGCATCTCGGAGGTACCGGCCATCCAGGTCCAGGAGACCAGCTTCGAATCCGCGATCAGGCCTTCGACGGCCTGTTGGTATTCGTCCGTCGAGTTCGGCGGGATCACGTAGAGCGCGGCGGGTGGGGTGGTATCGGAGAGCACCGCGCACGCCAGTGGTTTGGTCGAGGGCAGGTTGTATCGCAGGCCCTTCACGAAGCGTCGATGGTCGTGCGTCAGTGCGTCCAGCACCATCTTGTCGAAGGTGCTCTCGAACGGGATCCAATGCTCGGTGACGTTCATCAGCGCGACTTCCTCGAGCGAGGCGATCCCGTTCGTGCCGACGCCGAACGTGCCGATCATCACCAGGTGCGTGCCTTCAATCGCGTCCCACAGGCCGAGCTCGATCTCGAACCGCTTGAGCAGTCGCTTGTGCAGGTCGTCGTTGAGCATCAGCGGGCAGTCCGCCAGGTGCTTGAGGACCACCTTGTGGCCGAACCGCGCCTGCGTGATTTCTTTGACCTCGCCGATTGCGACCATCAGCCGGCGCGTTCCCTTCTGAGGTGCTGCGATGCGCATCATCTGCGCGAGGCGCCGCTGATTGATCTCTTCCTTGCGCTCCAGGTTGAAGGTCTCCGGGACGAAGAGCACGTCATGCAGCGAGGACCCCTTGGCCGCTTTGTCCTCGGATGCGGTCAGCAGGTGCTTGCGGATCACATACCAGCTGCGCTTGCCCACCATCGCGGGTGACCAGCGGTTGAAACCCGCGCCTTCCCACAGCAGGTGCAGGAGAGAGCGCAAACTGAGCTTCGTGCCGTCGGTCTTGACGCTGTCGACCTCGGTGCCCGTGGGCACCGGCGCCGAACGGCCGGCGCTCTTGGACAGCGAGAAGTCCAGCTTCAATGCCGTAACGCCCTCTTCCGGATCCTCCTGGATCGCTGTGCCCATCACCTGGCCGAGGCCGGAGAGCTCCGGCGGCGGTTCGTAGGAGTCGCAGGTGGGCGTGTGCTCGCCGCCCGAGTCAGGCATGCGCTTGATGATGAACTTGCCGTTTGCCTTGGCGACGTACATCTCAACGCCAGGTGTTCTGCAGCAGCACAGCGGCCGGCCCTTGTCGGCGTGCACCTGGGCCAGCAGACGCTGCAGCTCCGCGCTGTCCGCGTCGTAAACCTGGTTGCCGATCCTGTAGGTTGCCATCCCGACCTCCTATGTGCGCCTGCGGGTCTTGTTTCGCGCGCGAAAGCCGCGTCAGCGGCTTTTCGCGGGGAGCGAGAGAATCTCTTCGAGCCGTTCGAAGGTTTGCTTGGTCAGACCGTCAAGAGATTCCGTCTTGGCCAAACGATGCTGCCCGGTATGCGGGAAACCTGAGCCCCTGTCGTCGACTGCAGCCCATTGCTCGATGCCGTATTCATCTGCCAGGGCCGCGATTTCGTCTTCGCGGCGAGCACCGGGGATGACCGGCGTCGTGCCAATGATCCGAACTCGGATGTCGAATGAGAAGAGTGACTGCAGTTCGTCCAACGAGCGCGTCTCGCGCCAGTTGGAGGACACCACAACGTCAACCTGCGGGTGCTGGCGCAGCCAGTCTTCAAGCATCGGCAAATAGATCAGCGAACCGGCCTGCCCAGGATGTAGTACTCCGTCAATGTCGAGCATCAGAACCGGGCCACGCGGCGCTCGACGCATGGACCCTGTGGGTGACAGTGCCGCTGCGGAATGCGCGCGGACGCCCGAGGCCTCCGGCGCATTCCACGCGGGCAGGAGCGACGAGAGAACGCGTCTTCGCAGATGCTCGAGCACTGGCAGCCTCCTATCTACTCATGTCCCGGCCGGCGTCGCGAGCAGGCTCTTTGCCTTGCTCGTAGACCTGGCTCTTGCCCGCGCCGTGCTGAATCGCCACCTTCTCGCCTGCCTGCACGTCCCGATCCAGTTGCTCGCGCTCGAAGCGCACCGCGACCATGTCCGAGACCTTGACGAGCGTATGGTGCGTCGACGAGCCGACCACTTCACCCTTCACGTCCTGGCGCAGCTCGGCCGCATCGCGTACGACCAGGTTGCGACTCGTCGCGGCCATCTCCATCACTCGCTCGGACTCTTCCTTCGTGACCGGGCCGCGCGGAATATCGCCGCGATACAGCTGCTCGGCGATCTGTGCGCGGGCGCCGAAATAGGAGCGCTCGCGTTCGTCCTGGCTCATGTCCGCGCGCAGGGTTTGCCGAGCTTCCTGCATCTGCTTGAAGGCGCCGTCGAGCTCGGGGTGCTTGGCCAGCGCCTCTGCTTTGGACATCCGCTCGAAAGCCTCGGCGCGTTGGAATGCGGGGCTGTTCTCGATGCGCGCGAGATCCCCGCGCGCTGACTCAAGCTTGGCCTCGATCACCTGGTCGGGCTGTTGCGTACGCTGACGCGACAGGGCTGCGATGTCCTCCAGCGCCGAGACGTAGTCCCGCTTCTCCGCATGCGTCAGCTCGCGGCCGCGCTCCTGCTCAATGACTCGGCTCGCCGCCGGCGCCCGCTCCCATTCGCCCTTCTCGAGGCGGTTCTCATAAATCGGACGCTGGTTGGCGTCGTAGACCTTGATCGCGTCGACGAGCTTGTCGCGCTCCAACGTGGCCACCGTCCGAGGCATCCCTTCGTACGCGTTGTCGTGCTGCCCCTGGTTGACGTAGCGCCCTGAGCCGCGTTCGGCGACTTGCTCCTCGAATCGCAGGCGCGCGCGCGTCATCGACGTCTCCGCGCCGACGGCCAGCACGCGGGCCTCGACTTCGTAGCCCTCGGCCTTCAGGCGCGTGGTCAGGTCGCGGATGTTGTCGGGGTTGCGCATCGTGCCGTCGACGACGAGGTTGCGCCCGTTTTCGGCAGCGGTCATCGTGAGGCGGGTAGCCCACTCACCGGCTTCCTTCTGCGTGCGGTCGGCAGCGTTCTGCGGGTCCTCCTTCGACAAGGCCTTGTAGCGCGGGTTCTCTTCGCGCATGCGGTCGGCGTCGATCACGACCGCGCCGCCGGCTGCCTTGAGCTCGCGCACCGCCTCAGCGGTCAACTCCGACTTGCCGGCGCCGGGCTGGCCGCCCAGCAGAATCGCCCTGGGCCTCTCCTGCTGCTCGGTGCGCTCGAGGGCGTCGCGCTCGACGCTCTTGTACGCGCTCTCCAGCGTGTACTTGGATACCTCCCCGGCCATGTCGCCTCCTACTTGCCGTAGAGGCGGCGAGCCTCGGGGCCGTAGGTCGCGATCACGTCCTCGATCGCTGCGGCGTTCTTCGCATCCAGGTTCTCGCGCAGGTCACGCAGGCGGCGCTGGTGGCCCTCGGCTTCCTGGATCACGCCTTCGTCGGGCTGCGGCTTCTCGCGCTCCTGGCCGATGACCTCGGCGCGATGGGCGATGATCGATCCGATGATGTCGCACGCGACCTCGTATCGGACCCCGGTTCGGTTGAAGAGGTTGTCGGCCATGGGCTCACTCCTTTGATTGAATATCCTCGGTCGTCGATGCATTCCGCTTGGCAACACGCGTGCCGCCGCTCAGTACGTGAAGCGGCCATAGCCAGGCGTGCGTCAGCCGGAGCCAGAGGCGATTGCTGAACGTCAGCCGGGCCCAGCTGACGTGCGCGCGAAGGTCGTAGCGCCGGATCACGAACAGCCCCGCGACAAGGTAGGCACACAGCGCCAAGCCGAGCCATGGCGCCCGCGCGAGGGCGACGGCGGTCAGCGTCATCAGCACGACGCTGAGTAGCGACGCGGCGAACGTTACCCATCGGGAGCCGAACATCTCCGCGCGAGCCTTTTGATTCAGCTTGCGCTCTTTGTTCGCTCGTTCGAGGGCCTGCCACACCGACTCGCCAGGGCGGCGGTGAAGTACGGCATCGACGTACTCCCAGAACCACCAGACGAGCATCGCCACCCACACGACGCAGGCTACGGTCGGCGCAGCTTGGACAAAGGTGCTTCGTTCCAAGGGGCAGGCCTTCGTCAGGAAGTCGCGAGCCGATGCTCGCGCTCCATCTGCATGTTGTCGCGGCCGCGATCGCGCTGCGGCTCCTGACCTTGCTCGTAGACCTGGCTGCGGTCCTGGCCGTGCTGGATCGTCAGCCGCTCGCCGGCGTAGACATCACGGTCAAGGTTCGCGCGCTCGTAGCGGACGGCCACCATGTCGCCGACCTTGAGTAGTGCGTGATGCGACGACACCGCCACGACCTCGCCGGAGAACTGTCCGCCAAGGCGATCTGCGCTGCGGACCATCAGGCCGCGGTAGGCGGCCGCGTGGTCAATGACCTTGCGCGATTCCTCGATCGTCACGTCGGCGGTGACTGGCTTGCCCTCGTGCAGTTGGCGGGAGATGTCGGCGCGCAAACCATCGACATCGCCGTGGTTGCGCTGCGCCTCGTACAGCACTTTGTAGGCCGCGTCGAGTTCCGGGTGCTTGGCCAGCGCCTCGCGCTGCGACAACGTGTCGAAGGCCACCGCGCGCTCGACACTGGTGATCTCGTAGAAGACCTTGCTGATCGGCTCGAAGTTGCCGCGCGCGGACTGCTTGGCCGCCTCGTTCCAGATTTCCTTGTCGACGCGGGTGTAGTCCAGCCGCCGACCGGACTCTTGTGCGAGCTGCTCCATGTACTCGCGGGCCGTGCGGCCGTTGCCTTCGCGGAAGGGATGCAGATCGTTGACGGCCGCGTAGATCTCGCCCATCTTCGAGGCGAATTCCTGCCGATCAGTGCCCCGTAGGTGATTCGACTCCTCGATGGAGGCCTTGATCAGCTCTGCCTTGATTGGGATGTCTTCCTTGAAGGTGAACACCGTGCGATCGCTGGCCGGGCCTTTGGCGATGTCGACGGTGCGAACCTGGCCAGCCCACTCGTACACGTCCCGGAAGACCTGTTGATGGATGGCCTGCATGTGCTGCAAGCCGTAGTCGCCGCGGACGGACGACTCCTTCAGCTGCTGAATGCGGATTGCCGTGACGCCGCGCTCGAAGCGCTGCAGCTGCTCCGGGTCGCGAATGTCCGCCTTGTTGCGCAGGACCTGCGTGCCCGGATACACGTAGTCCTCCCAACTGCTCATGTCGAGCTCTTGCCCGCCAGTCGGAGATAGGTGGCCACGGCGTCGTCATGGCTCAGCAGACCCCGCGCAACCCGGTCCTGGATCTCCAGGTCGCCGGCGTCAACGGTCATGCCCTCCAGCGACAGTGACGCGTTGGCCTGCTCGAACTGCGCCCGACGCCGCTCGGGCGTCGATGGCGGCGGCGCGCTCGGCGCCGAGTCCGGCTCGATGTTCATGAGGCTGTCAACCATGGGGCTCTCCTGATTCGATAACTGCCGATCGTGCGGCTGGTGTGCCGCTGGAAAGTGATGTCAAAGTGACATCATGAGTTTACGTCTCTAGTGGTCTTCTGGCGAGCATTTCAGGGGTTCGCGTCGGGGCACATTCCGCGCTCCCAACACGTGCGCCGCCACACCCATGGCGGCACGGGATCGGGGTCCGCCCAGACGCCTCGGTGCGCAGCACGCGCCGCATCCTCGCGTGAGTACATGGCCCCATCCCGGACGTACCCGGGATTCCAGCGCTCGACCATCGCCAGGCCGGCGTCGACGAGCGCGGAGTTCAGGTTCAGCCCGTCGACCGTGATCCGGCAGACGTAGCGCTCCCGCCGTGCGCCGTCCTCGCGCAAACGAACGTCGACGTCGAAGCATTGCAGCTCCGCGGTCTTCTTCAGGGCACGGTCGCGCAGGAACGCGGTCGCTTCGCGTGCGTGCCGCTGTCCGGGCCGTCGCGGGCCGTGCGCTTCTTCGGGCGCGTCGATGTCAGTGAGGCGGATGACCCGCAGGTAGCCCTCGGCGTCGACGATGTGCAGCGTGTCGCCGTCGACCACCTTCCGCACCTGTCCGGCCAAATGCGCGGGCATGGGGATGCTCGGTGCGATGGGCGCCGCCGTGACCTGAAGGGCGACCACGACGAGCGTCAATCCGAACAGTGCGCGATGCGTCATGTCACGTATTCGCCGCAGTTCGCATCGGTCGCAGCGCCTGCGCCGTGGTCTCGATGATCTGATGGATCGATCGTAGGTATTCGTCGATGCGCGCCTTCTTCTGCTGCCACTCGTGCTTGGTCTGCACGAGGACGTCCAGTTCAGCGCCCTGATAGGTGCCCGCGTGGATGCAGCCCTGAAGGGTCAAGAGGCGAATTTCCATGTTGCGCAGGGCGTATTCGCAGCGGTTGATCTGCTGCGAGTCGATCGGCGTATGGCAGTAGCGGACGTTCTCCACGTCGCGTACGAAGCCTTCGAAGTCCTGACGGTGGTCCTCCAGCAGCGACACGAAGGTGTCCAGCAGACGCCGCTCGCGATCGATCACTTCCATACTTCTAGCCTCCGTGTCAGTTGGGGGGTGTTTGGCACCGGGCGAAGTGCCCGCAGGACTTGCACTTGGGGCCGCGGCTCTTGCGAGCCACGACCCGGCCTTCGACGATGTCGATGTAGCGCCGGATCAACCTCTCACAGAACGCGTCATCGCGCAGCTCGACCTTGGTGGCCTCACGCGTTCCGGTGTCGCGGCTGTTGATGACCACGTAGCCGTGTTCGGCGGTCGGCTTGCCGTTGCGCCGGAGCAGCCAGGCGCGAAGCGAGATCTCCGCGATGTCTGTCTCGTAGATGCTGTGGCGGGTGCGGTTCTTCAGCTCGACGGGGACGTGGGCGCCATCAGCGAGGCGGTAGACCCGGTCGGGGCGCCCGATCACCGGAAACGGCTCGTCGACCACCAGGTCCTCCTCGATTTGCGCCAGTCTCGCTGCCTTGAGCTCCGCCGGCAGCCAGTCCTGCGACAGGCCGCGCCAGACCATGAACAGCCACAGCGTCAGGATGCCAGCAAGTGCGAAGCAGGCGAGCGCGGCGAAGCTCATAGGGGCGCTCCGAGACGGCGCACGATGCGATCCAACACTCGGCGTGACGCGCGAGTCAACACCTTGCTACGCCGCAGGATCGGCAGAAGGGCGGGGGACACCCGGTAGTACATGCCCACCATGACGCGTCCTATGCGTGATTGCATGAGCACCCTGTCGCGCCACTCCCGCAACACGTCGGTTTCCACTGCGTCGGGTCCATACACCTGTGACGCGATGAAGCAGCGCGAGTCGGCGGACGCGCGGCGATACGCTGGCCTCGGCGTTGCCATCTTGGCGAGAAGGCGTGCAGGATTGCGGCTGTAGCCCTCCCACTGAAAACGCACGTGCTCGAACGTCCCGCCGGCCGCCTTGAGCCGAATGCCAACTGGACGAGCGTCACCATGTCGACGGTCGAACGCCAGCTTCTGCTCGCAGTACACGACGGACACGATGTCCGTGACGGTGTGCCGGCGTTTGCTCATCGTGCTTCAGCCCAGGAACAGGTGGCGCGAGGCGATGACCAGCACAAAGCACAAGCCCGCGGCCAGTAGTACGTTGCCGACCAACCCCGCCAGGGTCTCAAGCGCTCGGGACGACATCATGTCGCCGTAGCTGTTGTACTGCTCGATGCCGAGCTCGTTGCGGCGCTCGAACCGCCTGGCGTGCGCCCAGAACCGAAGGCAGAAGCCGGCGATGAAGGAGCCGAAGAGTCCGAGCCAGAGGGCCCACATGGGAGCGTTCAACATGATGCAGTTGCCTTTCGCGCGCGAAACCTCGCTTGTGCCGGGCGGCGCCGGGCCCGCCGTCGATGTTCCAGGCACGGGTCGATGAACATGGGTCAGAACAGGGGCCGCTTGCCCGTTTCGACGGCGCGGATGCGCATTGGCAACGTCGGATAGGGTGCGGCGAAAACAAACCAACGGGACCACCACTTGACCGGATACATGGCCAGCAGCTCGCGTAGTCCGGCCACCATCGCGTCCTTGCCCACGAGCGCCGCTGCGCCGGCGTCGGCCCTGTACTCCAGGTAGCGCCGTAGGGTCATGAAGGCCACGAACCCGAACAGGAACAGGCGTGTGCTGTCGGTGAAGTGCGCGACCAGCGCGTAGGTGCACGCGTAGGTGAATGTGACAAGGATGTGGTGCTCGTGGATGTGCGTGTCTTCGTGGGCGAGGACGCCCTTCAGACCTTCGTCGCTGAGTCCCTCCATCAGGCCGCTCGTCACGTAGATGCGAGACTGCTTCGCCAAAATGCCCACCGTGTTGGCGTTCTGGTCCTTGTGCTCGTACAGGAACACAGGATGGGCTCGAGGCAGCCTGCCGACCACGCTCGCAAGCCGCGCCTGCATCGCGCCGTCGGCGGACGGAAAGGGCGCAAGGAACCTGGCCGACAGTGGGCCACCGGCATAGAAGCCGAGCAGGAAGACGAGCCCAGCAGCGGTCTGCGCAAAGGCGCGATCGGCGGGGTCCGGAACAAGGCGCGTCGCCAGCCACATGAGCGCGCCGGCCACCTCAAGGATGAAGAGCGCCAGGACCAGGCGCCTGAACCAGGTGCTTGGAATCATCGTTCATAGCGGCAGTCGTCGCACTGGATCGCCGTGGGGATCGTGCGGTAGGGCGAGAAGTCGGTCCCGGTGCGCCAGTCGCTGCGAAGCGGGGTCGGCTCGGGAACTTTGGTAGCGCAACCTGATACGCAGACAAGCACTAGGGCCGTAGTGAGGACGATGAGCTGTCGGGTCATTGGGAAGCTTTCAGAGTCGGACAAGGTGTTGATCAGGACTTGGTGCCACACGCATACTTCGGGCTTTTGGCGGCTCCGGTAGGCTGCCGTCTACTAGCGGAGGAAAAATGAAGAAGGTCGTTCTGTGTGCGCTGGTCTTGATCGCCAGCAGTGCAATTTCCGCAGTGGCAGCTGATGCCCCGGCCGGGCCTGCTCCGAAGGGAACTGTTTGCTTCTCCAATGCCCTTAGGAACACCGAGGCCGTGCCCATCTCCTGCAAGGGCCTCGGCAAATTTGCGAGCGTGGCTGAGATTTACGATCGTGGGTACCGAGTCGTGAGCACCGGAGTAATCACTGAGGCTGGTACGGGAACGGTCTATCTGATCATCGAAGAGAGGAAGTAGCGCATGTGGAACGCACTTGACGCAGTAGGACCATGGTTGGTGGGTCTTGCATTCATCGGTGGTCCGGTCGCATTGGCTTGGTGGCTTTCCAGTCGGTTCAAGAACATCGAGTGGGGCCAAGGCCACGGTGAGCCTGGTATCGAGTTCCGGCCTTGGCCAAACCATCGGGAGCGACGCTCCGAAGTGATCCCGGTCGACAAGACAACGGGCGCACCGCTGTATTGGCCCTAGACGGCTGGACTCCGTCATCACTTCCTCTTCCCAGGCTGGCTGATGTCAAGCGCCGACTGCGTTTCCCGGCGCTTGTTGTCGTTGAGCCGTTCGCCGTCGGCCATACCGTCACCACCTTTGAGCTTGTCCCAGACCTTGAGCGCGGTGTCCTTTACGTCGCGCCCTTCGATGTCCTCCACAACAGCCAGAGGATTCGCGCGGCCTTCGCCGACCTTCTTGTCGGGGCTCGCCCACGCGTGAACGTTCTCATCCAGGGCGCCTGCGCGCTGTGGGATGCTTCCGGTTGCGCCCGGGTCGAGCTGACTGCGCACCTCGCTCTCAGCAGCCGTGGCGATCGCGGGCATCGTGGTGTCCGCGCGGATCGGGTCGGCGCCTTGGAAGCCGGTTTGCGCGACCTTCTTGCGGTGGCGCGCCGCAATGTCGTTTGGCAGCGCGGCCTCGTCATGCTCAGACTGGTGCGACAAGTCGGCTCTCGACGACGGTACGCGTTCCCCGCCGAATGAAGTTGTCGGCATGGCCGCCGCGGCCGTCATGACACCCTTCTCGGCGGCATAGTCCCGAACCATCGAGAGGATCCGCCCTTCCTCTTGACCCATGAATCGAGCCGCCGACATTCCGTTCCGAGCTGCAACCTTCTCCAGAAGGTTGGGGTCGGCCATTAGGTCATGGTGCAGCGAAACGCTGTCGCTCTCGCTGTGGCTTGCGCGATTTCCCACGCCGAATTCGCGACGATCCGACACGTCTCGGACCGAGCTGCGCTCATCCACGCTTGTGAGGGCGGCGTCTCTCGAGGCTCGATTGTTCTGCCCAGATTGCTCGCCAGCCCCTGCCGTCACCGAGCGCTGACCGCTGACGCTGTACCCGCGCTGAATTCGCGCGTTCTCGTCGACGTTGTGTGAATCGCCGACCGATCTGTCGCGGCCATGATGGGCGTCGTAGCTCTTCGTTGACGCGACCCCGAGATTCACGCCTGCACTGACTGCTCGACCCATGGACTTCGGCTCAGCCTTCGGCGCGCCTGCTGGCGCCTTCTGTCCGATCGGGATTTGCACCTGATTGCCAAAGTCATCGGTGACCTGCCGATAGAGGGTCTCTGTCGCGCCGCCACGGTAGCTCTTGATCGCTCCGTCGATCTCACCCTGAGTAGCTCCGCCCTGGCGCATCGCGTCGGTGATCCGCTTCTCCTCGGCTGGATTTGGCGGGACCGCGCGACCGCCGCTGGGCTGTGCGGGTCTGCTGGGATCGCCGCCGACGCCGGCGGGAGCTCCGCTGCGACCGCCAAAGCCCGCACCAATGTTCCCGCCTAGGTAGGCCTGGTCTTGGGCACCCGCGCCCGCCGTGAAGGCCGAGCGATCTGCATAGGATCGGGACAGACTCTGGCCGCTGCCGTGAGAACCAGTCTCGCTTCCCGAGCGGGCAACCTGCGACGCCACGCCACTTTGCTGATATGCGCCGTGACTGCTGTCGTGTCCCTTCACGTCCGTCAGTGTCGAGGCGTCGCCGTGACGATATGCGACCTGTCGCCCTGACGAGGTGATGTCAGTCTCGTGCCCTTCTTCGGAGCGTTCCGCCTGTGTTCGCCGATCGACACTCATCGACGTCAGCATGCGATTCTGGAATTGCTGAAGAGCCATTGAGCCGTTGGCTGCCATCGTTCCCACGTTGCCGCTGCCATACCCAATGCTGGCGCCCCCACCACTCAAGCCAACGTTGCTGTCGTACTTGTGCATGGAGGTCGTGTTCACCGACGCAGTGTCCAACCCCGCCTGCCCAAGGCTGACGTTCCCAGATGCCAAACTCGAGCCGACAGCGGCGCCGGCACTGGTAAAGCCAGTCACCATCTTGTCGGCTACGGACATGAAGGCTCCCTGGCCCATCTTGATGATCGCTCCGCTGAGGAACGGTACGAGGACCACCAGATAACCGATTGCTGCCTGCTCATCTACGAGCGTCGCATCGAACGCGTCCGAGAGCTGAAATGGAACCCCGGCAGCAAGGTTCAGCGCCGCCACCTTGTGCCGCAGATGCATCAACGACAAGTGGTTGATCACTGCAAACATCACCGGCCACATTCCGACCCACGCAAGGGACATCATGTACCCGCCGATGATCCTCTTTGCTCCCTCGGCGGACATGACCACCATCAGGACCACGATCACCGGGAACAACGCGTAGATGATTGCCTCGAGCCAGTTGCGCATATGCGGCAGCGTCTCTTGTGCCAGCATTGCGAGCGTGGCGTTTGACCCGTCCGCTTGCTTCGCAGCCTGCGCGGCGCCCGCCATGTTCTGTAGCTCTTGGATACGAGCCGTGTCACCCAACAGGGCGGGCAGCTCGGAACCTGCCTCCCGCCAGATGTTGTTGAACATCGCCTGCTTCATGGCGTCCGATGCGCTGGCCGAGCTAGCCAGGATCCAGTCATACGAACTGCCAATCGCCGAAGCAAACAGAGCGCTTGCCGCGGCGTCGGTGTCAGAACGGCTGAAGCTTTGCCGCCCATAAAAAGCTTGAGCGGAGTCAACTCCCCCATCAACTCTCGCCTTCAGCACGACGGCGGCGTTCGTGCATGTGTCCGTCGTTGGAGTCGGTGTCAGCGTGTTGTACGTCGTATAGCGGGCCGGGCTGGTGCTCGTGAAGATCGTGTTCCAGGTATCAGTTTCCCCGACGATCTGGTTGGGTGTGATCGCGCCGTCCTTGATGTCGTAGAGAGTGCATTCCTTGATGAACTGCATCAGGTCTGCGCGGAGACCAGGGTCGCGAATCACAACCCTGTTGACGTTCTTCAGAATGCGGTGCCCAAAGGCAAGGTCCCCTTTCTGCAGACCGAGCTCATCTGGAACGCCGAAGACAGTTTCGTACGTTCGTGTTGCCCAGCCGAAGCCTAGATTGGTCGTCTGCGCGACGATTGAGAGCGCAAAAGGAACGTTGTCGACCACTCGAGGCGGCTCAAGCCCTGTCTTGTCAGTGATGGCGACCCGTGTAATCGGCATATTCAGGAGCGTCGTGAAGATGAGCGCCTGAATGAACCACTTCGCCAGTTCGAGTTGCTTGTTGCCGGCGTAGGCAAAGATCCCGAGTGTGATTGCGAAGTAGAAGACCATCTTGAGCAGGCCGGCAAAGCCGGCGCCCGCCATGATCGAAGCCACGCCATTGAAAACGTAGTAGAGCGTTTCGACGTTCCAATACGTCGCGATCTCGATGTCAATCATCGCCGCTCCTCAGCGCAGGCTCTTGCCGTACGCGAGTGAGGTCCGGAGGGTCTGCGACAGATTCGCGTTCAGCGCGCGCTCCATGTAGCCGACCTCTTGCGCGATGTTGTATGTGCTGATGGTCTGCGTGTAGGCCGTAACCAAGGTCTGGCGCGCATCCCTTTCAAGCTGATCCAACTGCGGCTGAAGCTTCTCCATAGCGGCAGAAATCGTCGGGCTTGCTTGCACGGAGTACTTCGATAGGGCCGCGCGCAAGTCACTGGCTGCGCGCTGGATATAAACCTCGGCGTACTTGGCGGCGAGGAGTTCCTGGTAGCGATTGACCATGTTGTCGGCCATCGCCGTGTTGTTCAGGGTCGTCGCAACTGCGATCATCTTGTAGACGGGCAGGTCCGTGGCGTTCAGGAACTTCATGATCCCGTCCGGATCGTCATACGCCGAGCGAGTCGCAATCTTGTCGGTGATCGCGTTCATCTTCGTTCGGATCATCGCCCTGAAGCTGTCGGTATTCAGCGTGTCTTCAACGACCTCCATGCATGCTGTCGTGTCCGTGCATCTCCAGATTGGCAGGTCAATCTTTCCCATCGGCTTTCCGTCGGCGTCGACCACATTCCCACCGATCAGGGCCTGCACAGTGATCTCCTTCTTCACCAGCACGATCGGAGTCTTCTCGCTGTCGGTCGGGAAAATCGTGGTGCCGACCATCGACATGATGAGCATCCGGTAGTCGTCGGTGATGCCATCGATCTTCTTGAGCGCATTCCAGGTGACATTGCCAACTGGGAGAGCCTCCTTGATTTCGGGCTTGGAGGAAGCGACGCTGTTGATCGTCTCATTCGCCTTTCCCTGGCTGTTCATCACGTTCGTCCAAGCGTCCGTGATGTCTGAGAAGATGCTCGAGTCCACGCCAAAGTTCTTGGCCGAGTTTTGCTTGTCTCGCGTCCAGGCGTCGGGAATCGCCGCGTTCACGATGCCCTTGGCGGCCTCGCACGAGTCGATGTTCTGACGGTTGATCGCTTGGGCGGTTGCTTGCAGCGCCTGCATCACGTTGTCGCACGTCGGGCACAGGTTCTGGATGGCCAGCTTGAAGCCGTATCCGAGCGCGTTGGACCCGATGTTGCGAAGCAGGGCGACAAACTGCTCTTTGTTGATGAAGCTAAAGCCGCCCGCGAAGAGGTCGATCCCACCACAGCCGGCGTTCCAGCTCGGCGGGGTGAAGCTCGCGATGTTGTAGGTCCGCTTGGGCATGCGCATGAACATGCTGCCGCCCGTGTAGAGGTTCATCGTCTGGCCTTGCACGACCGCCGGACTGGAGACGTTGCCCTGGGCGTTGACGTTGTCGAACAGCTCCTGCATCGTCATCGCCGTGGCGCCCGTCGAGTACAGGCAGGCCACGACGAGGGCGGCCAGGCGTTGGGTTTTCGCGCGGTGCTTGAACATGGTTCGCCTCCTTCAGAAGTTGTCGCCCGGCTTCGTGCCGGTAAGGACGAAGATTCGTTGCACGATGTCGGTCAGCGCCATTGCGCCGAACCCAATCGCGGCCTTGTCGCCGGTTTGTTTTGAGCCGATGAAGAGCGCCGGAACACGCTCCACGCCCCAAGCGGTTGCTTGAGCGCGGCCGTCCCGCGGGGTAGGGAAGTCGGGTAGCCCTCCCCCATCGATGCTGACGCCGAGAACCTCGATCCCGAATTTCTGCGAGAGGCCCTTGAGCATCGGTGCCATCGCGTGGCAGTAGGGGCAGTCGCTGCGGAAGAAGAAGATCAGCCCGTGATCCCTGGCGAGTGCACGCAACTGCTGTTCCTCGTTGTTCTCACGATTGGCATCGAAAGTCTTGAGCGCGGCGTTGTTGGTGGGCCGGCGCAGCGAGTAGTCCAGTTCAGGCGTTTGCCAGACGACTCTGCGCCAGGAGTCGGCGAACACGGCGCCCTTCTCCTGCGCCACTTGCCACAGCTCAAGGTAGTCCTTCAAGTTCTGATCGCTCGGCGTCATCACCGCGATGTCCTCGCGGCGCTTGAGCTCGAGCCGCATTTGCTCGGCGGTCTTCAGATCCTTGATCTCAATGCGCTTTGCCGGGGTGGCCGCCGCCTGCGGTGTCGCGCCTGCCGGCGCGGGCGCAGGGCGGCTCTGCGCCGGCTCGGCGTCTTCATCGCAATACCAGTTGAACTTGGCCTGGTCGCAGCGCCATGCGGAGGGGTAGTCCAGAGCGCTCTGCGCACGAGCGCTAAATGTGGACGCGGCGAGCAGCGCCGCAAGGCAGATCAGATGCCTCATTGCTTCTTCTCCAACTCGTTTGGCGGGCGCCCGTCCAGGCAGTAGTTGAGCTTGGTCTCCAGCGCTAGGTCGCGCGGACCATTCCGGCTCACAACATCCTTCTTCGTCATGACCATGCGAAGGCGCTTGCAGTCAGCGCGCGGGAATGCCTGAATCACGTCCGCGGAGACGAGCAGCTGCCCGTTGCTCTTGAACTGCTGCGTGAACTTGTCTGCCACCTGTCCCCGCAGAACGCCCTCGGCATGCCCCGTCCGGATCGCGGCGACGAGCACGTCGTGAGGGCGGGTGTAGACGGCCTGCGCGGCGCTTTCGCGCGCGAAAGTAGTGGCCAGCAGAGCGAGGAGAATTGCTGTGCGCTTCATGCCCGTTCAACCCCCGTAGTAGTCCTTGATCTTCTTGTCGACGGTGTCTTTCACGTCGCCCTGAAGTTCGCCGGAGTTGATGTCCTTCGGCACGATCGTGGCGATGAATTCCGAGAGGTCCATCGCCGAGAAATCGAGCGAGGTGAGTTGAGCCTGCGTGAACCCGCCGCACTGATTCATCGGCATGCCGAGTTGCGCCCGACCTTGGCGGTTAATTAGCTTGGCCAGGATGCTGTTGAAGCAGCAGTGCCGCTCCTTCTTCTCGATACACACGCCGAGCGCCTTGCTGGAGCAGTAGCTCTCGATGTAGACGCAGAGGTTCTGCCCCCGCTTCATCTGCATCACCTGCTCCTCCTGGTCGCAGCTGAGCCACTCGGTGACGATCGCGACGATGACCGCGAAGGCGAAGCTGTAGGGATCGAAGCCGACGAACTCGAAACCGCCGGCAGCCGAGTACGAGAACTCGAAACCGTACGCGCCGAAGTTGGTTCCGGCTTGCGCCGCGACGCCCTCGGCCGCCGCGTCAGAGAGGCCGCCCGCGGCGGCGCTCATGCCTTCCTGGACCAGGCTGGAGTCCTGGGCCTGAAACAGCGCGTCGTAGAGGTACTTCGAGCCGGCCTTGATCTCTTCCTTGCCGACCGCATAGGCGGCCTTCGCGGTCAGCCCGATGACGTTGTAGTTGCTGAACTGCGCTCCGCCGCCTGCCGCTGTGCAGCAGCTCTTGATGTTGGAGCCACCCAGCGTCTTGACCGAGCACTCCTCCATGTAGCCCTTGAAGATCTCAACGTTCTCGCCCTTGAGTCCGTACACCCCGGCCTCGCGTGCGGCTTCCATCATCGCGGCGGCCTGGCCGAAGTCCTTGTCAGCCGGGTGGCTGGTGTTGAAGCACCCGGTGCCGTCGGCCTGGCAGAGCGACGTGTCGCAAACGTTGGTCTCTTTTACGGTCGCCGGCTTGTCGGGGCACTGGAAGGTCAACGTGGCTGACTGGCACTTACCGTCTTCCGTGTAGGTCAGGCACTGCGTGTTGATCTGGCCGCAGCCCTTGGCCCGCAACGGCGAACAGGTATCGACGGAGGAACTGTCGCGGCAAGTGAAGGCCGCGTCGTATTGCCAGCACGACTCGGTCATCATGACGGCGTTCGCGGGTGCGTCCACGGTGCCGGCCAGGCAGGCCGTGACGTCGCCGATCTTCTTGCACGGCGTCGCATCGATGCAGGTGTCCTTCTTGTCCTGCTGGCACGAGCCCGGCTCAAAGACCGGATCTGCCCAAGAGGGGCTTGCCAGGACGATCAAGGTGAGAAGCAACGCAAGTCTCATGGCGGGTCACTCCGGCTTAACGGCATCGCGAGCCGATGCGCACTGGTCATCCCACTTCGTCGTGCACCCGGGCGCGACGTTGTAGATCTGGCCGGACACCTTCACGTTGCCGCAGTCCTCACCCCCTCTGCCGGTACCCCAGTAGACGCGGATCGTGTTCAGGCCGGTCTGGAGAGGCATCACGGAGGAGACAGTCCCCCCCCAGGTACCGGCGCCCTCGTGGCGGTTCATCAGGAACTTGCCCTCCGCATTGCAGAAGAACCCTGCGACGTTGTTCGGGGTGTAGTTGTCGATCGGGTTGCAGACCGTATCCCCTGACTCGCCGCTGCTGTAGCACCACTGGAAGGCTCTCTGCGACGATGGGGCGTATCCTGCCGGGCAGTAGTCAAGCAACTTCGTGTTGGCGAAGAACGAGCGCACGTCCGGGACAAAGGCGGTTTTCGTGCAGTTGCCGTCGCCGTCCCGTTCCACGCATTGGTCCGACCCAATGTCCTCGGTCCATGTGTAGCCAACCTGGAAGTCTTTGCGCGCGGTCGGGAAGTAGCCACCGCTGTAGACAGGGCCCGCGTTCGGATACCCGGCAAAGACCGTCGTGTTGTTGACCGCGATCGCCGAAGCGTCGTCGAGGTTACTGAGGTTGATGGTGACGTAGCCGCCGAACCCGATAGTGTCGAGGTTGAACGACACCTCACCGACGCCTTCGCCACTGCAATTGCGATAGGGAACCTCGATGTTGTAGTTGTAGAGCCCGGTCGTTCCGGTGTCCGACATCGTCGAGTAGACGAACGCACCGCTCTTGGTCTCGGTGTGGGAGCTGATCGGCGTGCCGACGTAGCCGCATTCTGGGATGAGCGTCTTCTTGCACGCGAACGAGGTGAGGATGGTCGACTCCTCGCACGTCTCCGTCGTGAAGGTTCCGGGGATGGTCTCTTTCTCGATGTGGCACGCCGAGGTGCCGCTGGCCGGGATCGTGCCGGGATTCTTGATGGTGCCCTTGGAGTTCACCATCAGTGGGTCAGTGTCCTTGTCGATGGTGAACTTGTTCGTTCGGTCCATCTTGTTCAGGTAGTTCACCGCGTCGCATTCCTGCTGGTCGTACGCGTTGCCCGCCACGTAGCTCTTGCAGTCGGAGACCTTGCCGCTGCCTGCGCCGCCGATCAGGCTCTTGCCGCCCCCGTAGATGCCTTTCTCCGGGGGGTTGGTGTTGTACTTGGGCACGTTCGCGGTGCCGGTGGTGGTGTTGACGGACCCGCCCGCAGCGCCCTTGCCTTTCGTACCGTTCGAAAAGTCTTGGCCGGCCTTGAATGCGTCGGCGGGCGTCTTGATGTCTTGCGCACTCGACGAGTTCAGCAGGGCGAGTCCAACGAGGGCGCCGGTCAGCAACTGTTTGCTCATCGCGTTCCTCCCTTGAGCGGGCGCCCGTAGCGCGCGGCGATTTCACGAAACTGCGGCGATCGCCGCTCGATGTCCTGCAGGGCGTAGCCCAGGCCAACGTCGCCGGCGACCATCACGTAGTTGTCGGGCAACGCGCAGCCTTCGTTGTCCACCAGCTCTGAGCCGTCGGGCTTGACGAGGACAACGGCTGGCACGGCCGTCACCCGGTACTTGATGAAAGCGTTCGGATTGACCTGGATGCCGCCGGCGGCTTCGCCGATGTCGTTGATGGCCAGGCCGGTGCTCTTGATGGAGCCATCTTTGAATCCGCGCAGCACGACGGACCCCCCTGCCCTGCCGGCGTCAGCGATCAGCCGCTTCAGCGATTCCTTGGGCATCGTGAAGCTGGCGAACACCATCAGCCCATCGGTGCGACGCGCCTGCGCCTTCTGCTCGTAGCGCCTGGCCAGCGCTTCGAGGTCGACGTTGCTGCGCTCTGGCGTGGCCACGTTCGGGAAGATGTTGGGCGCGTTCTTCGTCGCCGGGTTGTTCGGGTCGAAGAGCTCCTTGCGCTGCGGCTCGATGCGCCGCATCTCGCGCTCGACGGCCTGCTGGCTGGGGACCTTGCCGCCCTTCCCTTGCGTCGCAGGGTTGGCGGCGTCGAACATTGCCTTTCGCTCGGCGTCAATACGCGCCCTCTCCTGCTCGAGCTGCGACGACGTAGGGAGACTGGGCGCCGTTTGCGCACGCGCGGCACAGATGCAAGAAACGGCAAGCGCGATCGCGATGGAGGTCTTGTTCATCTCAGAACCCCACTCCGAGGCAGCAGTTGCGCTTGCGGAACACCTCATACGAGAAGTCCTCGCCCTTGTACGGATAGCTCTTGCCAGCGCCCCAGATCGCTGTGGTGCGCCCGTAGGGCTGGCAGCATTTGCCGTTGATCTTCTCGGTCTGCGGGACCGGGTAGAGCATCTGGTACTTGTATTGCGTCTTGTCCATCACCGGCTGCGGGTAGTAGCCGCACATGGCGTCGTCGCCGGCAGTGCCCCACATGAGGAATTCGCGGTGCAGCTTGGCAGTCATGCGCTGCGCGACCAGCGAGCTGGCCTGGACCAGCGACACGTGCGCCTGGACGTGGCCGTTGAACGGGTAGATCGACCCATTGCACCCGGCACACCAGAAGAGTTCGTTGGAGCCGAAGCCGGTGGAGGCGAGCACGCAGTCGCCGGCGCATGCCGCCTGCGCGATGGGATTGCCGAAGAGGAAGGTCTCTGGGTTCAGCAGCATCGTGAGTTCGTCGTCGTTCCATGTCGGATCGATCTCCGTCATGTAGGCGACGTCGAAGCTGCCGGTCTCGAGGCAGGGGTTGTCGAGCACGACCTCGAGGTAGTACATCAGCGGATCGACGTACCAGTGAGACTGCCAGCTCGATTGCCGCGTGTTGTCTTGCTGCAGCCGGACTTCGCCCTCGGGCGCGCGAATGCCGGGATCCAGAGATATGCCGCCCAGCGAGACGAAGCAGTAGGGGGTGCGCGTCACGTCAACGCGGCGCGCCGGCTCCCAGAAACTTGTCTTGATGCCGATCAGCGGAGGACTCGAGCAGGTGCACAAGAAGCCGCCGGGGTTCTCGGTGTCCTCCTGGTCCATCGTCATCAGCGTCGCGCCGCCGAGGTTCATCGGGAACATGCACGACCAGCAGATGTCCGTGATCGGGTTGGCAAACTCTCCCTGGCACACGCCGGCCTCACTTTCGCGCGCGAAAGCGAGAGCCAGCACCGCCAACACGATCGCAAGCAGGCGCCTCATTGCAGTTCCTTCGCGGGGATCTCCTCCAGCAGCAGCATCTCGCCTTGCTGGCTGATGACCGTTGGCACCGCGCGCACGCCGAAGCGCTGGGTGAGGCGGCCTTGCTGGTCGTAGTACACCTGGGTCTTCCAGGACTTCGACGTGTCGAACCAGGAGCCGGCTACCAGAATTGGTTTCACGCGGGCGGTGTTCTGCGCGACCATCTTGCGAACCGCCTCCGCTTGAGCCTTGTCGCGGCCATCAAAGAAGACAAGACGCTTGCTCAGCCCGGTGATCAGCAGAGGGTTGATCTTTGCGCCCGCCGGCACGACGATCTGGCCTTCGTCGGTCCTGATGGCTTGGGAGTAGGTGACGGTCGGGTCGATCAGGCGCTGCGATCGGTCTTGGACCGTCGTCATGCCCGCCACCGGTTTTGGATTCTTCGCGCTGCTCACAGAGCGTCGCACCGCGTCTTGCTGCAGCTTCTTCAGCTCGCCGCTGCGGTCCTTCTCTTTGAGGCGCCGCAGGATCATGTCGAGGGCGCTCTCCTCGCCGATCGGGTAGGTGGGACCAATCGCGCCGAGCTCCTCCGCATGCGCCGGCTGCGGGAGGCTGGCCGTCGCGGCGATCGCGCATGTGGCAACGCCGATCGCCGCGGCACGGATCGCGCGCGAGGGGAGCGCGCGGGCGCTGCGCCCGTCAGAAGAGCTCATGCGCCCTCCCAATGATCTCGAATTGCTTGATGTTGCCGGTCAGCGCATAGCGCGAATCCAGACTGTCAGGGCTAGGGGTCGCGACGAAATACTCGCCGTCCGGAATCACGCCGGCAGTGGCGGGCTCGAGCGGCACGCCCGCGCGCGACACCGGCTTGGCGTGGCCGATGTACCGGTCGCCGACCCAGAAGTCGCTGCCAACGCGCCGAACGATGTCGCCTGGGACGCCGGCTACGCGCTTGATGAAAACCGTTCCCCGCGGGTAGGTTGCTCCGCCGCGCCAACGAAATGCCACCAAGTCGCCTTTGCTGAACGGCTCTCCCGTCCTGTGGACATAGACGTGGCCGTCGAGGCTGGTGCTGAGATTCTCAGTGACGCGGTAGCCGTAGCCTGCGGTCGCTATCCATGCGGCGACGCCGACCATTGCCACCGATGCAGCTGTGCCGATGAACACCCGGCGCGACGCGCGGGCCGCAGCGAGCGCCAGCGGCACCGCGGCGAGGGTCCACACGAGGATTGGGGTGAGGATTCCGTTCATCTCGCCTACCTCTTGATGCGCTCGCGAAGGAGGTCGGTGTAGTCGACCGTGGCACCGCCGAGCAGTGCAGCCTTGTTGACGATGACGCACTTGCAGTCGGTGCCCAGCCCGTCAACCGCTACCGAAAGCTTCTTCGCGAAGTCCTCGGTCAACTTCTGGATGGCCTGCCGCTGCTCGTCGCTGACGCTGCCGCCGGTCTTGCTCAAGACATCCATGGTTCGCTTCTGTTCTTCTTCGACCAGCTTCTGCAGGTCGACGGTCGCGATCCGTGGGGGCAACGCGCGATAGGCCATGTAGGCCACCGGGGCGAGCGCCACCAGCGTTACGAGTACGGACGCCAGGACGATGGCAATGCTTTCCTTACGCATTGATCCCCCGGCGCTTGAGCATGATCTTGAGCGTTTCGAGAGTGCTGTGGCCTTGGGCCAGCAGCGCCTGGATTTCCTCGAAGTCCTCGGCCTTGCTGGAAGCCATCATCAAGGACAGCGGGTCGGGGATGTGTCGCACCACCGCCTTGCCGTTCGGGGACGACATCAGCATCTCGCTGTACTGGCCCCCTTCGGTTCGCAGCGACTTCAGCATCCGCTCGACCGCCGGAGTGAAGTTCACCTTCGCCTCGTCGATCATCTTCTGCAGGTTGTCGGGGTCTTGCCGCAGCAGGATCTTCCAGTCCGCGTTCGTGTAGGCGGCCTTGGAGGCATCGTTCTTGTACGCGTCGTCGATGCCCTGCGTACCGACCGCAAACATGCCGTTGTACTTGCGCGCCCGGCGGTATCCCTCTTCGATGAACTCGGCGGTTTCCTTGTCGGCGCCGAGCAGCTGCCATGCTTCGTCGACCAGGCACAGCTTCTTGCGGTCGCGGGAGAGGTACATGTCGTGCGCGATGCGGGAGGTCAGCACGAACAGCACAACCCGGCGCAGATCAGGCGCGGACTTGAGCTCCTCGAGCTCCAGGCCGATCATGTCGCCGTCGAGGTTGATGTTCGCCGGGCCATTGAAGTAGTCGCCGTAGATCCCGTCGGCCGTGAAGGGCTGGAGCTGCTTGGCGAGTTCGTAGGCGATGCGCTCGGGATCACCCTTCTCGTTGGTGACGCCCTTGAGCAGGTAGTCGCGGATGCGCGTTGGGTTGGTCTCCGGACCGTAGTCGTTCCAGACCGCCGTGATCGCTTCGCCGATCAGCGCGTAGTGGAACTCGGTCAGCGGCGCCGTCGGAGACGCCATGCGCCCGACCATCGGCTTGAGCATGCGCAGCTCGTCCTTGAACGAGTTCTCCTTGTCCGCCCCGATCCATGAGAAGGGGTTGATGCAGATCGCCCGCTCGGTTGTGAACTCGAGGAAGGTGCCGCGCTGCAGGCCGATCAGGTTCTTGTAGCCTCTGCCGACGTCGATCACCCAAACGCGCGCCCCGATGCCGCGGTAGGAGTTGACGATCTCGTTCATCGTCACCGTCTTCCCTGACCCGGACACGCCAGCGACGAAGATGTTGTAGTTGCCTTGCTTGTTCGAGTAGAAGTCGACGAACGTCGGTTCGCCGCGTCGGCCGAAGAACATCATCACCGGGTCGCCGGCGCCGCGCCACTCACCGATAACTGGCGACATGTCCACCGCGTTCACGGTGGTCTTCGTCGAGATGATGCGGAACTTCTTGAGGTCGGCCCTCACGGCGTCCGTGAACGTCATCGGTAGGCTGGCGTAGAGCAGCGGCAGGTGCAGCGAGTCCAGCGTGCCGATCGTGAACCGCTCTTGGCGCCAGACGTTCAGCGCGACCTGCGCGACGCGGCCCATCACCTTCTTGGGCGCGAACAACACGAGCGTGTGGTACAGCTCCGTCATTCCGCCGCCCGCGTTGAGTTGATGGATGACGATGTCCCAGTCGGTCGCCTGCAGGGCGAGCTCCGGCTGATACTCGGCCATCTTCGACTTGGAGTTTTGCTTCGCGCGCGCGGCCTTGAGCTGCGCCTTGGCGTCGACCTCGGCCGGGTCGAGCGTGAACATGCCGCCGCAGATCAGGAACGGACAGGGGTACTGCAGGCCATCATCGAAGAAGCTCCCGATGATGTTGGCCATCTCCCAGAGTTCCTTCTTCTGCGGGTACTGCTGGACGCCAAACGCACGTACGGCGATCCGATCGTCGTCGTCGCTCTCGTTCTCGGGCGGAACACCGAACAAGATCTCGTCGTGGCGCACCCGCACGTGGTGACCGAAGGGAGTCACCTGATCTTTGATGGATCTCCCATCGTCGTAGCCGATGTTCGGGAACGGCTCGGAGCTGAACATCAGCTTTGGGTCAAGGATCGGCCGCAGGAAGCGGATGAGGTCCTGGGCCTCAAACTTGAACGCCGGCAAGCTCGCGGTCTTGAGCTGTGCGCGCAGAGTCTCCTTGAGCTCCCACATCTCCTGGCACAGCTTCCTGTCCTTGTGCGACCCCGTCTTGGTCACGGAGAAGACCAAGCGGATGGTCTTCACCATGTAGTTGTTCGCGGGGAACAGGGGGCGTCCCTTGGCCGCCTTCACGTAGTCCACACGGCGCTGCGCCAAATCGGCGAAGAAGTCGCTCGTGCGTCCGTTGTCGACTGCGACATGGCGCAGATCGAGGTACGCCTGCAGCTTGTCGTCGACGATCGGGCTGCCGAAGAGCGTCCACTGCACGCCGACGCCCGGCGGAATTGGCGTGAACAGCTGCGTCAGTTTGGTCGTCATGTCCTCGTCGGCGCCGGTCTGCGGCAGCACTTCGAAGCAGAAGGACACCGACGCGTCGTTGTAGAAGAGCCCGGTTTCCTGGTCGTACTGGTCGTACTTCAGGATGTTGTGAATGCCGTGCATCGACTTGCCGACATCGTGGATGTCGGCATCAGGGCCGCCGTCGATCACGCGCTGGGACGCGGCCACCGGCGCAGGCTTCTGGCCATGGTCCGGTGTCTTCCCGAGCACCTTCTGATCCCACAGGTCACGGAGCAGCGCGAGGCCCTTGTCCGTCATCGTCAATTCCATGTCGTCTTCCTTGTGCTTGCTGCATCAGGGCGCGAGGCGCTGCGTGATGGGGCGACCTACTGCGAGTCGCCCGGGTCGGCCGGGGGCAGGCTGGGGCGCAGCAGGCCGTTGAGCAGCTCTTGGGCGTTGGGAGCCGGCGGCTTCGGGTCGTCGTTGACGGATGCAGTCGGCGGCGGAGTGACCTTGATCTTGGCGTTCGCTGCCGCGGCCATCGAAGCGGCTTGGTTGCTCGGCGCCCGGACAGGACGGAAGGCGTCCTGGATGCGGCGGCGGTTGTGTTCGATGAGCCACTTGCCGTTGTCAACTGGCAGGTAGACGTAGCTCTGGTCGTGCAGATCACCATCGCTGTCTTCCCACGGGGCAAACCAGACGCGCAACACCAGCGGCGCGCTACGGATCGGTGTGCCGCTGTAGATGGGCTTCGTGATCACGCCGGTGCCCTGCTCCGCTTTCGCGCGCGAAACCTCTGCGCCGACGCCAGCGTGGTTGACGCGTTGACCGGGCAGGTTGTTCGACATCGCGTTGGCGTAGATCCCGGACATCGACTCGCAGAGCACCCCATCCGGTGCCTTGCAGGCGAACTCAGACTTCGCGTCGTAGCCGGACATGCTGCTGCAGGCCGTCAGCGCGGCCGCTCCGATGGCGACCAGCCAGGTCAGTGTCTTCATCGTTGAGTGCTCCCGTAGGTGGTCGAGTACGGCTGCGCCGGCCAGACTTGGCTGCTATCGCAGCGCGACTTGCTGCTAGCGCATCCGCTGGCAACGACGGCAGCGCTCAGTGCGACGGCGACGAACGCGCGTGTCATTGCTTGGCGGCGACCTGCTTGGTCGCGTTGAGCCATTGATCGAGCTTCTCGGCCGGCACGGCGCCGGGGAGCACGCGCCCGTCTAGCGCGATGAGCGTCGGCGTGCCAGTAACGCCCAGGCGCGAGCCGAGTACCAGGTTGTCGTTGACCGGGTTGTTGCAGGCCACGAGCTTGGGCGCTGCGCCGGTGAGCACGGTGCGCGTCCACGCCTTCTGCGGGTCCTCGGAGCACCAGATCGCGATCGCCTTTGTCTTCGCTTCCGGGTGCAGCGTCTCAAGCGGGTACAGGAACGTGTAGATGGTGACGTTGTCCATCCGCGCGAGCTCGCCCTCGAGCTTCTGGCAGTACTGGCAGTCGGGGTCGCTGAAGATCGCCACCACGCGGCTGCCGTCGCCCTTGACCGTCTTGATCGCGTTGCCGAGGAACTGCGCCGGGAACTCGGACTTCTTGGCCTCCACCCGTCGTTGCGCGGTGAGGTCCACCTGCTCCTTCATGTCGAACAGATGGCCAAAGATGAAGTAGCGCCCGGTGTCGTCCGTGTAGGCCACGTTCTCGCCCATGACGACCTCGTAGAGGCCTGCGACCTTGGACTTGCGGACCTCCTTGAAGGTGGTCTTCGGGTAGATCGCGCGGAAGCGCTCCGCGATCTGCGGCGCGGCTGCATCGTCCTGGTCCTGCGCGAAGCAGGCGAACGTCAGTGCCGCGAGCGCGGCGGCCGTGATTGCACGCTTAGTCTTCATCGTTGCTCCTGGAAGTGGTGAATCCGGAGCGCCTGAGCAGTCCCCGGTAGGTGTCGCGGCCGGTGGCCTTGCCTTGGTAGGTGGCGCCCTTCGTGACGAGGATCTCGACGACGCGGCCGCCGTCCGTCTCGATGACCGGGAACAGCTTGTCCGCGGCCTTGAGGTAGTACTGCGCGAGCATGTTTGCGGCCTGCCCGACCCCGCCGCCGATCGCGGCTTGCGTCACCTTGTCCCCATCGATCGTTTGGGTGACGCCACCCGCGCCGGCCGTGGTTGTGGTGGCCGCGGACTGGAATGCGCGGCCAATCCCCGAAAGGCTTCCGGCGAACAGCGCGTTGGCGAGCAACTGCCCCTGCTTCGTGACAAGGCGCCCGCGCAAACCTGCCTTGCCGTCTTCGCCGATCACCTGGCCCTTGACCGCCATCTCGACGGTTTCGTCGTTGATGATGCAGGTTAGCGTCTCGGTCCGACCCATCGTGCGCTCGCTCGACAGGTCGCCCCACGCCGCAGCGATGAAGCGGCAATCCTTGATGTCGAGCTTGTAGCGATTCGCCAGGTTGGCGACGTCGAGTACCTGGAAGGCCATGGGCAGTGGATTGCCCTGCGCCTGTCCGCCGGTCGGTGCGTCAACGCCATTGAGCATCGCCACCCGCACGAACGAGCCGGCCGGGATGAACTCGATCTGCGCCTTCTTGTTGTCGTCCTTCGGGTTCTGAACCTTCTTGGCGCGCTCGTCGACCGGGAACCCCACGACCTCCGGGTTCGCGTTTGCCCCGCCAGCGACCGTTGGGGTACCTTGGGCCGTTGTCCCGAAGGTGATCATCTCGACGGCCTCACGCGACGGTGCCTGCGCAGTGCCGTTCAGCGGCTGGTTCAGCTGCCCGGGCTTGCCACTGACCGGCGTGGCGTTCGGCGAATTCAGGACTCGCTGCCCGTTCAGTGGCTGGTTGAGGACCTTCGCAGCCGCTTGCTCGGAGGTCATGTACTTGCCGCCGACCGCGCTTGCCGCACTCGCGGCAGTGGCTGCGTTGGTAGCGATCTGCACCTTGCCGGCCTTCAGATCCTCCAGCTCCTTGGTGAGCTTCTTGATCTGCTCTTCCTGGCTGCGCTGCTTGCTTTGGCCCTCGCCGATTGCCTTCTCGTTGGCTTGAGCTCGGGCCGCTTCGTTCGCTCGCCACGCGTCCTTGTCGTCGACCGTGCCAGGCGGCGTCAGGCTGACCGTCTTCGGTCGTTCCCGCGCTGCCGGCGGCTGGGCGTCGAACAGGAACACGCCGGCTCCCACGAGGGCCAGGATGCCTACCCCGGCGCCGCCGAGGATGAGCATCTGCCGCTTCTTCGTCTTCGCGTTCGGGTCACTCATTGCCTTTGCGCTCCCGTACGATGAAGATGTCCGTCGTGTCACCGGGCGTCAGCGTCTGGTTCTTCACCGACACCGCGCGCACGCCGCGCCGGAAGAGCTCTTGCTCGACCAGCAGCATGTCGGCCTTGGAGACGTTCGTGAGGCGGTACTTCTCGCCGACGATCTCCGCGTCGAGGTACTTGGCGAGCAAGACCAGACGGCCTTCCTGCCAGAGCGGCACTTCCTTGTTGACGTCCACCCTGTCGACCGCCGCGTCGTTCGGGTCGTCATCGGTCATGACGAGGATCAGGTCCTTGATCCGTCGCTGGTACGACGCCGCGCGGCCGTCGGTCTGGCTCGTGCGCTTGGCGGCGATCGCTGCTTTGTCCACCGGCGGGCGCACGATGATTTCTTCGCCGGCGACTGGCCGCGGCACGAGGACCAGCTTGTAGGTCGTGTTCTGATCGTCGGAGACGAACAGCGTCACAGTGCCCATCGCAGGCTGGTCCGGCACCATGGTGAAGTACAGGACGCCCTGCGCCTCGTCCCGCTTCGCGCTGATGAGACCCGGCTGAGCAGGCACGACGCTCGTGATGCGGCGTCCCTCCACGGCAAGACGATTTGTCTCGCGCGCGGAGATGTTCACCTGCACGTGCTGCTTGTCGGCGTTCTCGATCAGCTGGGTCGCTTCAACCCGGCTGGCCAGCAGTGCGAGCAGGATCAGGCTTAACGACTTCGGCAACTTTGAGTACATAGAGGCGCCCCGAACTTGTGACGTTGAATTCGACGAGGTATTCCTGGTCGCGCGTGCTGGTCAGCACATCGGCGATGTAGGTCTTCAGGCTTCCGGACACGCGGACCACCTTGTCCCGCTCCGAGATCGATTCCTTGCGCGGCGTCCAGACGGTCGCGATCCGATCCTTCTTGATGCGCAGTGCTGCGCCTTCGAGCTCGGACTTGAGCTTTCCGTAGCCGTCCGGATCGGTCATCTTCAAGATGACCTTGTTCTGGTAGTCCACCGAGTCGGGAGACACGGTGCCCCGCATCTGCAGGACGTAGTTCGCGATGTCGGCCAGGTAGTCGCGGCTCGCGTAGTTCGCGCCGAGCTCGTACGGTCGCTTGACCTCTGGCGGCACGATGGCAACGGTGCTGTTCACCACCGTCCATCCCCACCCACAGGCCATCACACCTGAAAGACCGATGAGCCCGTAGATCACGTTGCGCTGGAACGCCAACATTACCTTCAGGCCGTCGCGTTCGTTCTTTGCGTTGGTTGGATTCATGGGCGCCTCAGCCGTTGAGTTCTCGCAGGTGGGAACCCGGCAGGTCCTTCGGCGAAGGCATGCCGGTCCACCAATAGAGAAGATGCGCGGCCATGCCCGGGTGCTTGCCCGACTTCAGCTTCGAGTAGGCGAATGCCAGCACGATGCCGACGATCAGCCCGAGCATGGGGAACCCCGTGCCCAGGCCGGCCATCATCCCGATCACGCCGATGGCGGCGACGTCCAAGTCCCAGAAGAGGAACTTGCCGGCCGCATCCAGGCGCCGTGGGATGTAGTGGGAAAGATCAGGTTGTGACATGGCCGCGCGCTCGGTCAGGTCCGGTCAGATCGTGGCCGTGAACGACGCGTTGACCACGCCGGCGATGATCCCGATGCCGATCGAGAGAACGACCGCGCCGAAGAACCAGCTCCAGTCCTTCTTCACCGCGGCCACGATCGAGCCCACCCCCAGCGCAACAAACGCTGCGAGCTTGCCCAGGTTGCCCTTGACCCAGGTCTCGAACTTGGCCGACGCGTCCGCGAACTCCGCACCGTCCGCCGCGAAGGCGTGCGTCGCGAGCAGCAGGTACAGGCCGACGACCAGCGCCGACAGCAGCAGGGCCTTCATCCATTGCTGGGCGTTGTCGCTGCCCGGGAGTGCCCGGGCCGCGTTCAGTTGCATTGCGCTCATCTATCGCTCCTAGTCTTCAAAGGAACCCCTCCTTTCCCACTGCGGGCTTTGCGCGGGGCCTCGCAAAGTTGGTAGCGGCGTCAGCTCTTGGCGACGGGTCCGCAATCCAGCTTGGCCGCGCGCTTCTTGCGCACGACCTTCTTCTTCGGGGGCGGCACTTTCGCGCGCGAAAGTTCGGCCGGCGGTTGAACCGACTGCGGCATCGGCAGTACTGCGGGAGGCGGCGCTACGACCGGTGCCGGCTTGGGCACGGTGAAGGTCTTCGTGGTCCGCTCGGGGCAGTCTTGGCCGTCGCAGAAGATGAACTTGGTGTCGCGCGGGACGCCGAACTGGGCCGCGTCCATCACGCGACTGACGGCCGCCGGCTCGCCGAGGCTTTGCGCATGCGCGGCCGCCGCTGTCATAAGGGCAAGCGCAGCGAGAGCGCGCGAGGGGAGGGGGTGCGCCATCTTCAGTTCCTCGGTGCGGCGGGCTCGGCCGAGGCATCGGCGAGCTGGGCCGACGCAGCGCGCTGCTGGCGCTGGTAGCCCTCGTAAAAGCGTTGGACGTCGAGGACGTAGTCCGCTTGTGCGCGGGTGTTCCTTGAGGCGGGTCCGGCGTAGTAGCAGCCGACCGCCTTCCACGTGGCGCCGAAGTCCGCGATGCAGCGCGCCAGGATCCACGCGCCCACGCGCTGGCTCGTGCATGCGTCGAAAAGGTCGTTGCGCCGGATCCCCGCGCGCTCGAGGTCGGGCAGGTGGACTGTGTTGATCTGCATCAACCCAAGCGCCCGGTTTCCGTCCGGCAGCGCCGGACCTACCGCATGGGTCCAGCCTCGCGACTCCTTCCAGGCGATCGCCTTCAACAGCAGCGGGTCGATACCCTGAGCCGCGCCGGCTTCTTCCCAGCACGACGCCGCTGCGGAATGGGGTGCGATGACCCAGACCACCGCAACGAGCGCCGTAACCAAGCCGCGACAAATCGTCGAGCTGAGCAAGCCTGCTGAGAGAAGATGACAAGCCACGAAAGAAACGCCTCGGAAGTTGCCCTTTCGTGATAATTTAACGTGAAGGAATCGACAAGGCAAGCGCAAATTGCCTTAGTAAGGAAGAACGCCGGATCAATTGAGCCGTTTGTTGCCACAGTGCGAAAATCGGGGAACCAACTTCAGCTTCCTATGACAACGACACCGTCGAACCCCGATGAAGGGACACAGTCGCTGGCGGGCATTTGCTGCCGCGCCCTGATGGATCGCCACGGCATCCCGCGTCATAAGCACTCGCCCGTGGCGGCCGAGGTCCTCGGGATCTCGTACTCACAGGCTCACCGGAAGGTTCAGAAGGACTCGCCCTTCAGCCTTGAGGAGCTGAAGCGCTTTGCCGAGCACTTCGGTGAGTCGCTGCCGGAACTGGTGAGCTTCGCGGGCGCGGATTCGTCGCAGCCGGCCATGCTGCTTGCCGGCGTCGTTCGCGTTCCTTGTCGCATCTGGGTCGGCGAGGAGGTCTCCGTGCCATTGCCGGGGTCGCTCGTGGCCGTCCGGGTGTCCTCCGAGTGGATCGTCATGGCGGCCAGCGGCGAAAAGGTCCCGCCGCCGGCGTTCAAGGTTCGGCGCCTCTTGGTGCAAGAGAGCGAGCCGACGACCAAGCGAGTCGCGGTCCTCGATGACACCCACGACCAGACTGACAGTCTGGTGGCCTACCTGAAAGACAGCGGCTTCGAGGCGGTGCCGTTCTACTCGACAAAGGAGCTCGAGGACGAGCTCAAGATCCGGCCGTTCGATGCGTACCTGATCGACTGGCTCGTGAGCGATGCCAATACCCGCTCACTCATCGCCTCTATACGGCAAGACGACCCGAAGTGCCCGATCGGCGTGCTCACCGGCGAGTTCAAGACGGGCCGCGCTGAGGCATCCGACGTCGCTGCCGCGGTTCAGAGCTACAAGCTTCTGTTCTTCGAGAAGCCGCTACCCCTGCCTATCATCACGGCGCAGCTGGCCCGGGCGTTCGGAGCTCAATAGCCTGGAGGAGAGCCCAGCGGTCGATGGGCTTCTGCAAGAAGCCATCAAACGGCCATGTGCTGCCGACTTCGCGCCCCTCGGCGGCGCTAATCGCAAGCAGTCGCGCCTTCGCGTTCGGCCCATCGCCTCGCCGAGTCTCCGACGCGAGTTCGACGCCACCCTTCACCGGCATGTCCAGGTCGATGAGCACCAGGTCGTAGGGGCGTGCTGCGAGGTAGTTCGCCGCCACTGCGGCCGATAGTGCCGTGTCGCACTCGTACCCGAGCTCGGCAGCGACGCTGCTCAGCGCGTCCAGCAGATCCTGCCGGTCGTCGACGATCAGAATGCGCTTGGCCCCTCCGGTTGCGCCCGGGACTCGATCCACGTCGGTCAGCGTCGCGGGGATCCGCACCGTGAACGTCGTGCCTCGACCGAGGTCGCTCTCCACGGCGATGGTTCCGCCGAGGTGTTCCAGCACCGTGGCCACGATCGCCAGGCCAATGCCAGCGCCTTCGCGGCCGCCGCGCTCCAGGCTGCCAAACCGGGTGTAGGCAGTGAACAGGCTGGGGAGGTATTCCTTGGCGATCCCTTTGCCAGTGTCGGCGACGACGAAGACCAGCTCGCCGCGCGCGGCGTCGTATGGCTGCAGCGTCGCGTCGACCTGTCCGGACTCGGTGTACTTGACAGCGTTGCTGATGAGGTTGGTCAGCACCTGGACGATGCGCGTCGGATCGGCGACCGCGAAGATCGGGTCGTCCGGCACATGCCCGAGCAGCCTCAGGTTCTTCTCTGCTGCAATGTCGTGGAACGCGTCCAGCACGCCCGCCAGGAGATCGCTGGCCTCGAACGTCTCCGGGCGCACCTCCAGCTTGCCGGCTTCGCCTTTGGCCAGGGTGAGCAGATCGCGCAGCTGTCCGTTGAGGGCGTTCGCCGACCGGCGCACCCGCGCGACAAACTCGCCGTTCTCGGCGCCGGCCATGCGGCGCTCCAGCACGTCCAACGCCGACACGATGCTCTGAAGCGGGGATCGCAGCTCGTGGCTCACCATCCCGAGGAAGTTCGACTTCGCGCGCATGGCTTCTTGCATCGCCGCGACCGCCGCTTTTTCGCTGCGGCGCGCTTCGGCCTCTTCTTCGGCCGCGCGCCGGAATTTGCGTTCGGATCGCGCCAAGGTGACCAGCCAAACGATCAGCATCGCCCAGCTCGCGGACAGCACGATCCAAAGCAGCATCCGTCGCTGGAGCAGCCCACCCATCGTCGCCTCGCGGCCGCGGATCTCCTCCAGGCGCACGGCGTTGGCCAACCGCACGACCATGTCCTCCATGCGCTCGAACTCAGGAAGGACCTGCACGGCACTTTCGCGCGCGAAAGCCGGATCGTGGAGCTTGGGGATCACCCGGTCCTGGAATGCCGCGATGTCGCTGGCAGCGGCGCTGTAGCCCTCAACCTTCTTGAAGAAGTCCGTCAACTCGGACGGCGCGGTCAGGATCCTGCCCTTGGACTCCAGGATGTCGGTACGAAGTGCCAGTCGGTCGCGGTCGATCGGCTCACCGGCTGCTTCCGCGCGCAGCTCCTCGCGCATGCGGTGGAAGGCGATCTGATACTGCGCGACGGCCCAGTAGTACCCCTCCTGTGGACCGGCCGCCTGCCAAACCGTCTTGTCGAGAAAGTGCAGGGAATAGGTCGCGCTCGCGAACAAGGCCGTCAGCGTTGCGATCGAAACGACGAGCTTCCAACGTAGGCGGTTTGATCTGGGCGAGGACGAGGTCATTCAATGTCGATGCGGTGCACCTGCCAGATGAACTTCGCCTCCGTCATGGGCGTATTCAACTCGCGGGGGTAGTTGTCCCGAGGGTAGATCACAAACAGCGGGCCCCACTGCTTGCGCTCGAGCCGCACACCGTCGCGGCTGTGGGCGAGGATGATGCCCCATCGCTCCATGTCTGACCACGGGATCGTCACGTGATAGTCGTCCACGGCGGCCACGCGCAGGCGATTTCCGGGCGTGGCCTTCACGCTGGACATGACCGCAGAGATCTTCGGTCCCACCCAGCGCGACCGAGGTGTCCAGCTTGTCGCCGTCTCGATCGTGCTTTGCGGGAGTGCCAGGAACTCCTCTTCGCCGAACGAATAGGACTTGGCTGCAGCGTCGTTGGTGCGGCCGAGCGTGCCGCCGACGATCAGCAAAGGCGTGCTCTTGGCGCGGGCGCCTGTTACCAGTCCCGTGGCTGCCGCGACAAATGTCCTTCGCCTCATGGTCATCTCACTTGCTCTACTCCCACTACGGCATCACTTCGGCTCGGGCGCTGGCCGCCTTGAGTCCACTCGGCATCGGATCCGTGCGGCAGTCGACAAATCCGCCGCCATGCGTTCGACCAAAGGTGGCCACGAGGCCCGCGCCGTTCAATGCCGGTCGATCTGACGCATTGCATCGGCTTGCGAGGCGGCCAGGAATGGCGCCGTGATTCGCGCCGGCTCCTCCCAGAGCGCGACTTTTGACCGCCGCGCGCGCTGCGCCGCATCTCGCGACTTGAACGGCTCAACGTGCCGGAATCCGGTCTCCGCGACATAGCCCAACCACCAGTGGCTGCCATTGGATTGGTTGCGAACCACCGGCACCGCCGTGGCCCTATCCCCGGCGTTCCAGCGTTCGACGTCGTCAGGACACTCGGAGCACACGCCCAGGCCCGCGTTGCGATCCACCATCAACCAGCTGCACGGCTGGCCGGTTGCCTCGCTGCAGCACGCGTGCCAGTCGTCGCATCCGCAGCCAATGCACGTCGCAGTCGTGTTCATCGCGGTACTCACTCAATGAGGGGAGAAGGAAGAGAGTTGGTAAGCCGACGTAGGTATCGTATCATTCAGTCTATTGACGGACAATAGGAGCACGACTAGACTCCGCACAACCGATCAAACCAGAGGGCCATATGGACGCAGACATTCCGAGCGAGGAGGCGGTGAAAGGTTCCGGCTCCGCTCTGGACTCGGCCCATGCTGCCGGTGCGTCCACCCTCTGTGAGAACTGCCAGCGATCCAGACTGAAGCGCGAAGAGCACTTGGCCGAGCAGGGCCTCATCGAGTGCAGGCTGAAGGACGTGGATGCTGGCATCGTGCTGCAGGCGTTCGATGCGTTCTGCAGGCAGAAGAAGACGGACAGGCCCTTTCGGGTCGAAGCCGCTCCGGACGCTGTAGCGGCTTGGCCGTTTCAGTTCCATCCCCGCGCCATCCTGCTATGCGAGGGCCGATCGGTCGCGCGGGCAGATGGCGGCACCGCCTGACTTTCGCGCGCGAAAGTCTTGGCTTCCGACCAAATCATCAACCTCTTGGAGAGCAGCAGATGCAGACAACGATCGCGGCCAGGTTGTTCGACCGGCTGGCAGACCTGATACCGAGCTTCGCGACATCGGGCGAGGGGGCCGTCTACTACGCGCCGCCTCGCCTCGAGGGGGACATCGCCTCCTACTGCACCGTATCGAAGGCCTGCGGCAACGGCGTCTTCGTGTTGGAGCTTTCGCACGACATCGTGGTCAAGGGGGTTGACGAGCCTGCCCCCTGGATGGAGATCCGGGTCGACTTGAATTCTCGGCAGGCGGAGCTCTTGACGGTGCAGGATGAGTGGCGTTACGAAGTGGTCTACTCCGAGTCGGGCGCCCCGAACCCCAAGCGAAGCCAGCTGAACCTGTACGCGGTCAACTGGCTCAGCATGATGTTGCACCACGGTGGCGCCTTCCGTCCGGTCGACGTGCCGGTGGCGGTCTGAAAGGAAACCAAGGCATGAAGACCATCGTGGTCGCGAATCAGAAGGGCGGCGTCGGCAAGACGACGGTCGCCCGACACCTGGCGTTCTACGCCGTCGAGAAGAAGCTCCGGACGCTGGCGATCGACCTGGATGTGCAGGGCAACTTCAGCACCACCTTCCGCAACATCGCCGAGGCCAACGGTGGCGATGCCAGCGTGTCGGACGGGTCAGAGCTTGTGGCGAGCAAGCTGTTCGAGAAGGGCGACCAATCGCAGCCCTTGAAGGTCCAGGATCTGCTGCACTACGTCCCAGCGGATGCTGGGATCGTGTATGTGGAGCGCAGCGACCTCGACGCTGTGATCGCCATCGGGCAGGCGCGGATCCGAGACCTCGCCAAGGATTTCGACGTGTGTGTGGTGGACACCGGGCCTGCGGTGAGCAACTTGCTCGTGGTCGGGCTCTCGGTCGGCGACTTCGCTGTGGCCCCATGCAAGCCGGACCGCGATGCCATTGCCGGACTGGCCGGCTTCTTCTCCAACGTCGTGCGTGTTCGCGACGAGGCCGGTCTCAATCCGAAGCTCGCGCCACTGGGCGTGCTGCCGAATCAGCTGTCCAAGGACCGTGCCTACCACCGGAACGTCCTGAACGACATGCGCGCTGCGTGGGGGGAGGGCGTGCTTCCCGTCGAGCTCTTCGAGCGTGCGGCCATCGACGTGGCCAAGGACCGCGCTGTCTGGCGGACGGATCGAGGCGAGAGCCGAAGCGTGGCAGCACAGGAGATGAAAGCTGTCTGCGCCTACATCTTCAAGCGCATGGGACTTTGAGGACTAACAACATGGCAAAACCTAAGCTGGAACTGGCGAATTTCACCGGCGTCGTGGCCAAGGCGTCAGGCACGACTGCCGACGCCGAGATCGAGATCTCGCGCATCGAGAAACGCCCGCAGGTACGCACCAAGATTGGCGACCTGACGCAACTCGCTGCGAGCATCAAGGCCCAGGGCGTCATCGAACCGGTCATCGTGCACGCCGAAGCGAATGGGACCTTCCGTCTCATCGCCGGTGAGCGCCGGGTCGAAGGATCGAAGCTGGCGGGGCTGACCAAGATCCCGGCGATCATCAAGCGGGGGCTCAGCGAGCGCGAGATCCGTGCCCTGCAGGTGACTGAGAACAACGAGCGCGAGGACCTGACGCCGTACGACCAGGCGATGGGCGTCATCCAGGACGTCGAGCAGTTCGGCTTCAAGGAGGCGACGGAGATCTGGAACCGCACCGACGCGTGGGTCAGCAAGCGCGTCGCGGTGAAGCGGTATGCCGAGCCGGTTCTCAAGCTGCTGAATGATGAGCTCTGCGGCGACCTCGAGGTGCTGCACAGCTTGAACCAGCTCCTGGCGAAGAGCGAAGAGGAGTTTCAGGCTCTGGTCAAGCGGCTGCGGCAGCATGAAACGGTCTCGCGCGAGGACGTGCGAGGCAAGCTCGCGTCCGTCAAGGAGTGGGAGCGCCAAACCCACGAGCGGGCGGCTCAGAAGGCAGCGGCTGCTCCCAAGGCGCCTCCTGCGCCGGCGCCCAAGAAGGGGAAGGGCGGTGACGGCAAGGCGTCACCGGCGCCCGCGCAGAGCAAGGCGCGCGCGGCAGCAGGGTCCCATCCCGCCGATGCAGGGGATCGCGAGCGTGCTCGGCAGACTCAAGCGATCGCAGGCCTGCGCGAGATGCTGTTCGACTACGGTGTGAATGGCAGAGCGCACATCAGCTCTCTGCAGAATCACATGCTGGAGCTCGGATACGACCTGCCGGAAGGCGAATGGGTTCTTTGGTCCGGCTTCATGGACGTCATGTTGCCGCTGATGGAAGCGCTCGGCGAAGATCGCGCGTCGGCCTATGTCCGCCGCCTGCAAGGGGCGCTGAAGAACAAGCCGCCCGCCGACCTGTGGCGCGAGCTGCATCCGGTGCGTGATGGCGAGGACGCGCGCGACGCCGCGGCCAATCGGGTGCCGTTGGCCGAGAAGCCGAGCGGCTGGACATTCTGAACCTGGGCGGCTGCCACGCCGCTCTTTGCATCCAACCAAACAGAGAGAACCTCACATGCAATACAAGGTGGTCATCGGCGGCGCGACGAGCGCAGAAAAGGCAGTCGCGATGCTTGTCGAGCGTCTGGACCGGGACCTGCGCGATGGCTGGGTGCCGACCGGTGGTGTGGCCTGGATTCCCGTGGTCGACAAGGTGGGTGACCAGCCCTTCCTGACGGTCTCACAGGCTGTCACGAAGGACTGAGGGTGGACTTCGTCGAGGCAAGGTCCGATCGGACCGCGCGTACTTTCGCGCGCGAAAGTGCCGGACTCCGCCAAAGACCCCTCCGACACTGACTACGGAACGCACAGAACATGGCAACCGGAAAGCTTCAGAGCCTGTCGGCCGCAGACTTTGACCGGCTGGCGGACCTTACGCAGCTGGGCGACATCGCGCGTGCGATGGCTCGCGCCTATTTCGTGGACGGGAAAGGCCTGACCGAGACCGCCAAGGAATTCGACACGTCCAAGCAGCGAGTGAACTTGGCCGTCGGAAGCATCCGACGCGTCTTTGAGACCAGTGCGGACGCTGCTGCGAAGCAGGCCTGGGTTCGCTTTGAAGAAGAGGTCCCGGAGGGCATTCATGGCGCCTTGTCGGAGTTCGTCGCCGAATTGAAGAAACGACACGCCGAGGGTTTGAAGAAGGCTGCAATCGACCAGGTGGCAAGGGCCCTGGAACGTGCGACCTGGTCGATGAAGTAGCGCACGAGTTTGGCGCCACAAGTAGATTGTGCGGACCGATCTTCAAGGCGGCCGCGTTGAGGGAGAGTCTCGATGGATGATGACGCGGTTGATCAGCGGCGCCGCCGTGTGCGCCTGGAGTGTGCCTTTGGCTACCTCACGGTCAGCGATCAGCCACAACGCGTTCAGCACCTGGACTCGCCCGATGGTTACGCGCCCCGACCGTCGCCACCGGTGCCTCTGCGCTCGGCTTTCGGTGCGGCTCCCATCGGTGGAGCACACGGCGTCCAATTCGGAGGCCGAACAGGCACGAGTCGAACGCCTCCGCCGGTGGTCATCGTTCGCCGGCGCACTGTACCTACTCGGTAGCGCGGCCGCGATCCGGCGCTCCCGTCACGCCGCCAGTCTGTGCTCGTAGTACGGACGCTCGCGATCATCGAGGATGGCGTGCAAAGTGGCCAGGTTCTTCGGATCTGGATTGAGCCAGGCGTCGACGTTCTCCAGCCGTATCGGGATGATGCAGCGGTCGTGGCCAGCGGCCAGCACTTCCGCCGGTGGGTCATCGGTGATGGCGGCGAACGACAACAAGTCCGGTTCTCCCGGTGCTGTCCAGCGTGACCACAGGCACGCCGCCAGCATCTGTTGCGTCGGTCGCGGCCGGAACTCAAGAACGAGGTTCTCGACCTCTTCGCCCTCGGCGAGCTCGCGACCCTCGGCGCGATGGCGGTTCACGTTCTCGAAGAACGCGTTCATGACCACCACCCCGTGCGTGAATCCAAACTGGTTTGCCCAGAAGTCTTCTAGGTTGTCGCGCCGGGCGTTGTAAAGGCCAGGGAGCTTGACGTCGATGAACGCCGGCTTGCCGGCCGGTCTCAGGCGGTAGCGCATTGGCCTGATGACGCGCCGTCCCTGCTCCATGACCATGACGGGCGCGTACCACATGGGATAGATTCGCGCGTCATCGTCGACAAGCTCGGTGCGGCTCAAGTCCGACAATTTGCCACGCGCCCATGCGACCTTTTCGCTGGCAATGCGCTTGCTTTCCAGGGCTTTCTTCGTGGTCTTGGTCTGCAGCGACCGCTCGGCATCGGCCAGCCGCTTTCGCTGTTTGAAGATCCCCTCTTCGTACCTTGTGGCTTGGTCGACCGCGAATTCGTCGACGAGCGCCTTGATGTCGCGCTCGAGCTGCGTGCTCGGCTCGGCAAACGCAGCCTCCATAGCTTTGGGGATCAGGATCTTGCTGTCGCCCTTTCGGCGCCAGAACAGGTCAAAGAATTCCTTAACGCTCAGCTCCGCGCCGTAGTCGCGAACGTAGCGGCGGTAGTCCGCCCAGACCTGCGCCGAGTAGCACATGCGTCAATCACTCCGTAGCTGATGCCACTGCGCGAAGCGGCCGATCATGAACAGCTGTCAGTCCCGCACGCTCTGCGCTTGGCGAGCGAGGCCCTGAGTTTCTCGTGCGCAATTGCGCAGGAAGCAAGCCTGCAGTTTGCGTGGCGGAAATGGCAACCCATGGTTTTTGGTACATACTGTACAAAACAACAGTATCCATGTCTTCCGTGTTACCTCTCATCAATGCTCCGCCGACCGGCGCCGGGATGGCCGTGCCCCTCGCTGGCGCAGCAGCCCTGGCTGTCTGGCGCGCGACCGAGCTCGGTCATGCCGACTTCAAGACTTGCGGCACCGGCTTTGCCGCGCTTGACGCCGAATTGCCTGGCGGTGGCTGGCCGCGAGGTGCCGTCACCGAACTCCTGCAGCCGCAGTACAGCGTCGCGGAGTGGCGGCTGCTGCTGCCCGCGATCGCGCCGCTGGCCACAGCGTCTCGGCCGCTGATTGTCGTGAGCCCACCGCACGAGCCATACGCGGCGGGCCTTCGCCGCTACGGGCTTCCCGAGCGGCATCTGGTGCTCGTGCGAGCTGATTCGCCGGCGCGGCGCCTGTGGGCAGTGGAGCAAGCCGCCAAAGCCTCCGGCCTGGCGGCCGTGATCGCGTGGCTGCCGAACGCCCGCGCGAGCCAACTGCGCCGCCTGCAGGTCCTCGCCGCGCAGACCGAAGCGCTCATCTTTGCCGTGCGTCCTGAAGCTGCTCAGCACGAATCGTCGCCGGCGCCGCTGCGCTTGCTGGTGCGCTTGGAGGGCGTCGACGGCCTGGATGTGCATGTGTTGAAACGTCGAGGCCAGCCGCATGACGGCCGGCTGCAGTTGAGGGCCTGGCCACCGGGACTCGAGCGGATCGTCGTGCCCCGGCCGCCGCAGGCCGAAACCCCGTGGTCGCTGCCTCTTCGTCGCATGGAGGGCGCCGATGCAGTTTTGGCTCGCGCTGCTCACGCCATCGACCACGCCGCCTGAGCATGATGCCGACGATCGCGCCCAACAGCGCGTGTCGCAACAGCATGCCGTGGGGTGGTGGGCACTTCAGTACACGCCGCGGGTCGCGTTGCGCGAGGAGGCCGTGCTGCTGGAGGTCGCTGCCAGCCGGCGGCTTTTCGGTGGCGAGATAGCGCTGCGCGATCGCGTGCGCGCCGAGGCCCGGGAGCTGGGCTGCGCCGCCGTTGCATGGGCGCCCACAGCTGGCGCCGCCATTGCGCTGGCCAGGCAGGGCGTCGAAGACGGATTCGCCGCTCCGCTTGCAAAGCTGCTCGACCCGTTGCCGTTCCCCGTGCTGAGCGCGGCCGCAGCGGAACACCACACCCTGTCGCGGTTGGGTTGCCGCACGTTGGGTGACGTGCGTCGCCTGCCGCGTGGCGGCCTTGGCCGCCGCTTCGGGCAGCGATTGCTCGATGCACTGGATCGCGCCTACGGCTTGCTACCCGAGGCGTTCGAGTGGCTCGAGCTGCCCGAAACCTTCGAGTCGCGCCTGGAACTGCCTGGGCGCGTCGAGGTCGCCGAGGGGCTGATGTTCGGCGCCCGCCGGCAGTTGCTTCAGATGTCGGGCTGGCTGGCCGCGCGCCACGCCGGCGTGCGCAGCTTCTCCTTGCAGTGGATCTACGACTTCCACCGCGGACGCGATGTGCCCGACACGGACGAGCTCACGATCCGGACTGCCGAAGCGACGCGGCAGATCGACCACTTCGCGCGCCTGCTCAGCGAGCAACTCGGCCACCTGCGGCTCGGCGCGCCGGTGGCTGAGATCGTCCTGCGCGCGGTCGACGTGGAGCCGCTCGAGGAGCTCAGTGGCTCGCTGCTGCCTGACGCGCCACGGGACGGTGAGAGCGTGATGCAACTGCTCGAGCGACTGTCGGCCAGGCTGGGTCCTGACCAGGTCGTTCGGGCCACCGTGCGGTCGGACTACCGACCCGAGCATGTGCAGACGTGGCGTCCCGCTGTGGCGCCGGTGCCGCGCGGCGCCGCCGCGGCGCTGCCCGACATGCCGCAGCCTACCTGGTTGCTCGATCCCCCCTTGCGCCTGGCTGTGCGCGGCGAGCGCCCGCTCTACCAAGGCCCACTCGCGAAGGTGTCCGGGCCACATCGCATCGACGCAGGCTGGTGGGATCGCTTGGCTGCGCCCGTGGGCGGCAGCGGGCGCTTCGCCCGTCGCGATTACTACGTCATGCGCAGCGCGCACGCAGGTCTTTTGTGGGTCTACCGCGATCGCAGCGCGGCCGCGAACGTGGGCGACGGCTCTGTGCCCAGCCCCTGGCACCTGCACGGCATCTTCGGGTGATGGCTCGTCATGGACCCGCAATTGCCGGCGTATGCCGAGCTCCACTGCCTCTCCAATTTTTCGTTCCTGCGCGGTGCGTCGGCCGCCGAGGACCTGGTGGCGCGCGCGAAGGCGCTGGGCTACGACGCCCTGGCGATCACCGACGAGTGCTCGCTCGCCGGCGTGGTGCGCGCGCACGTGGAGGCCAAGGAGGCGGGACTGAAGTTGCTGATCGGCGCCGAGTTCCGCGTCGAGGCCTCGACCCCATTTCGCCTCGTCGTGCTGGCCACCAACCGCAACGGCTACGGCAACCTGAGCGAGACGATCACGCGGCTGCGCATGTCGGCCGAGAAGGGCACCTACCGACTTGACTGGTCGGATCTCTGGCCGGGCTGGCTCGACGACTGCCTGGTGCTGTACGTGCCCGACCGCGCGGCCGACGACGAAACGCTGTACGCGCAGGCGCATTGGTTCGATCATCACTTCGAGCACCGGGCTTGGTTGGCGGTCGAACTGGTGCACGCGCTCGATGACTCGGCTTGGCTGGCCAGACTGCGGGAGACCAGTCGACTGGCCGGCCTGCCGTTGGTTGCCGCCGGCGACGTGCACATGCACGTCCGTGGGCGCAAGGCGCTGCAGGACACGATGACGGCCATCCGCATCGGCAAGCCGCTGACCGAATGCGGCATCGAACTGCAGCCCAACGCCGAGCGACATCTTCGCTCGCGGCTAGCGCTGGCGCAGATGTACCCGGAGGATCTGCTGGCCGCCTCGGTGGCGATCGCGGACCGCTGTACCTTCTCCCTTGACGAGCTTCGCTACGAATACCCCGAGGAGGTCGTGCCGGAAGGCGAGACCCCGAGCGACTACTTGCGCCGGCTCACCTACGAGGGGGCAGGGCGCCGTTTCCCGGGCGGTCTGCCAGCAAAGGTGCAGCTGCAGATCGACCACGAGCTGCGGCTGATCGCCGAGCTCGACTACGAGCGCTACTTCCTCACCGTCTACGACATCGTGCGCTTCGCGCGCTCGCGGCAGATCCTTTGCCAGGGGCGAGGCTCCGCGGCCAACAGCGCGGTCTGCTTTTGCCTGGGCATCACCGAAGTCGACCCCGACCGCATGAGCGTGCTGTTCGAGCGCTTCGTCTCGAAGGAGCGCAACGAACCGCCAGACATTGACGTCGACTTTGAGCACCAGCGACGCGAGGAGGTGATCCAGTACCTCTACCGCAAATACGGGCGCGACCGCGCTGCCTTGACGGCCGCGGTGACCTCCTACCGGCCGCGCAGTTCAATCCGCGATGTGGGCAAGGCACTGGGCTTCGACCTCGAAGAGGTCGACCGCGCCGCGAAGAACCTCACCTGGTGGGACGGCGGCGAGGCCTTGCCGGATCGCCTGCGCGAGGCCGGCCTCGACCCGGACGACCTGGCCACGCAGCAGCTGCTGCATCTGTGCCGCGAGATCGCCGGCATGCCGCGGCACCTGAGCCAGCACGTCGGCGGCTTCGTGCTGACGCGCGGCAAGTTGAGCCGCATTGTTCCGATCGAGAACGCCGCCATGCCGGAGCGTTCGGTGATCCAGTGGGACAAGGACGACATCGACGCGTTGGGGCTGATGAAGGTCGACGTGCTCGCGCTGGGCATGCTCAGCGCGATCCGACGAGCGCTTGACCTGATCGGTTGCCGGCGCGGGCAGGACTTCCAGCTGCAAGACATCCCGGCCGAAGACCCGGCCACCTACGAGATGGTCTGCAAGGCCGACACGGTTGGCGTCTTCCAGATCGAAAGCCGCGCACAGATAAGCATGCTGCCGCGCTTGCAGCCGCGGCGCTTCTACGACCTGGTCATTGAGGTTGCCCTCGTGCGACCGGGGCCTATCCAGGGCGGCATGGTTCACCCGTACCTGCGCCGGCGCCAGGGCCTGGAGCGGGTGACCTACCCGCCCGGACTCGAGCGCGCGCTCGGCCGCACGCTGGGCGTGCCGATCTTCCAGGAGCAGGTGATGCAGATCGCCCAGGATGCCGCCGGCTTCACCGGTGGCGAGGCCGATCAACTGCGACGTGCGATGGCCGCGTGGAAGCGCAAGGGTGGCGTGCAGCGGTTCTACGACCGCATCGTCAACGGCATGACCAGCCGCGGCTACGCGCGCGAATTCGCCGAGGCGATCTTCGCGCAGATCCAAGGGTTCTCGGAGTACGGGTTTCCGGAGTCGCACGCGGCCAGCTTCGCGCTGCTCGTGTACGCGTCGGCCTGGATCAAGCGGCACGAACCGGCGGCGTTTCTCGTGGCGTTGCTCAACTCGCAGCCGATGGGGTTCTACTCACCGTCGCAGCTCGTTCAGGACGCGCGGCGGCATGGCGTCGAGGTGCGACCGCCGGACGTCCTGTTCAGCGACGTCGAATCGACCCTTGAGGATCTACCGCATGCGCCGGCTGCGCGTATCGGCCTGCACCTCATTGCAGGGCTCAAGTCGGAGACGGCCGAGCGCATCATGGCCGCGCGCGGGCAGCGGCCGTTCGCGAGCGCCGATGACCTGGCCAGGCGAGCCGGGGTGGATCTGCAGGAGATGCGGCTCCTCGCGGCGGCCGATGCGCTTCTCAGCCTGTCTGGCCACCGCCGCCAGCAGGTCTGGGATGCCTCGGCACTGGCGCGACCGCCGGAACTCTTGCGCGAGGCTCCCATCGACGAAGAGACCCTAGAGCTGCCGCCAGCGAACGAAGGGGAGGAAGTCGTCTTTGACTACTCGGCGATCGGACTCACTCTGCGCAGCCACCCGCTTGCGCTGCTGCGGACCGCGCTGGCCGAGCGCAGGCTGTCCACGGCGCGCGAGCTCGCGGCTTGCCGAAACGGTCAGCTCGCTCGCGCCTGCGGCATCGTGACGATGCGCCAGCAGCCGGAAACGGCCAATGGTGTCGTCTTCGTCACGCTCGAGGACGAGACGGGGGTGGTCAACATCATCGTGTGGCGATCGGTGCGTGAGCGGCAACGCACCGCACTTCTTCGCTCCCGGTTGCTGGCTGTGTATGGCGTCTGGCAACGGGAGGGCGAGGTGTGTCACCTGGTGGCGAGCGGCTGGAGGATTTGACGCCGTTGCTCGGAGAGCTGACGACCGCGAGCCGGGACTTTCGGTAGTGCTGCTATTGGCCCTTCCATGCTGCAGAAGGCTCGTCCATCGGCGGCGGCGGTCTGGGCGGCTCGGGAAGCTTGAAGTACCGTTCGGGTCGGCATCGGGGGCAATCCATGCCCTCGGCACCACATCCATCGTGGCCCCATGACTGATCGGGATGCTCGCCGCAGACCGTCTCCGGTTCCTTCGATTTCCGACAGAGAGGGCACATGCGGGAATCGTAGCGCTGGGCGACTGACCCTTTGATGTCACGCATCATTCGGGGATGGCCGCCAAATCGACAGCGCATTCAGTCGAGCCGCCGCTAAGCCGCTACAACGCCAAGCGGAACTTCGCTCGCACCCCGGAGCCTACCGGTGTCGAAGGAGCGCGGGCGTCGCCGGCGCCACTCTCTTTCGTCATCCAAAAGCACTGGGCCAGCCGTCTGCACTACGACTTCCGCCTCGAGCTCGACGGGGTGATGCTCAGTTGGGCGGTGCCCAGGGGCCCGTCGTACGACCCGGCCATCAAACAGATGGCGATCCACGTCGAGGATCACCCCATCAGCTACAACACCTTCGAGGGCACGATCCCGAAGGGGCAGTACGGCGCCGGCCAGGTCATCGTCTGGGATCGGGGCACATGGACGCCGGTTGGAGATCCCCGCAAAGGGCTGCAGGCCGGGAAGCTGATCTTTGACTTGCACGGCGAGAAGCTTGCCGGTCTCTGGGAGCTCGTCCGCATATCCAAGCCTGGCGAGAAGAAGCAGGATCAGTGGCTTCTGCTGAAGAAGCGCGGCGACGCCTGGGCGCGGCCGACCGCGGAGTACGACGTCATTAGCGCTTTACCGGACAGCGTCGTGGCGCATCCCCTGGGGCTGGTCGAGGACCGGGAGCGCCGGGACGGCCGAACCCCGCAAGGCGCGGAACGACAACCCGACCTGTCCAATGCCGTCAAGGCGGAGCTGCCCACAAAGCTGCAGCCGCAACTGGCCACGCTCGCGACTGCCACGCCCGCGGGCGCATGGATCGTGGAGAACAAGTTCGACGGCTATCGAATGCTGGCGCGCATCTCGGAAGGCGCGGTTCGCTTGCTGACCCGCAACGGGCTCGACTGGACCAGCAAGCTCAAGAGCCTGGCCGCCGAGGTGACCAAGCTCGGCATCGAAACGGCCTGGCTCGATGGCGAGATCGTCGTGCTCAACGAGAAAGGCGTTCCTGACTTCAACCGCCTGCAAAACGCGATCGACAACTCGCGTAGTGTGGACATCGTCTACTTCCTGTTCGACGTGCCGTTCCTCAGCGGCATGGATCTGCGCAAGGTGCCGCTGGCCAGCCGCCGGCGTGTCCTCGATGAACTGCTGTCCTCTTCACCGGGAAGCGATCGGGTTCGCTTCAGCCAGGCGTTCGACGCACGCGCTGAGGACGTCTTGAGGGCAGCCTGCGGGATGGGCTTAGAGGGCGTCATGCTCAAGCGCGCCGATTCGCCCTATGTGTCAGCCCGCTCGGAAACATGGCTGAAGCTCAAGTGCCAGCTTCGGCAGGAATTCGCCGTCATCGGCTTCACGGACCGCGCCGGGTCATCCAGCGAGGTCGGCGGGTTGCTGCTGGGATACCACGAGAACGGCAAGCTGCGCTATGCAGGTTCCGTCGGCACCGGTTGGAACGCGTCGATTGGGCAAGATCTGCGCGTCCGCCTCGCGAAACTTCAGATTGATCGCCCGCCCGTCGAGCCAGGCACCGTGAAGCCCGGTCGGTGGTCTCGGCGGCCGCCTGGCACCGAGCGCTGGGTCCGGCCGGAGATGGTGGTTGAGGTTGCCTTCTCCGAGTGGACACCTGACGGGCACGTTCGGCACCCGATGTTTCGTGGGGTCCGCGACGACAAGCTCGCCAGCGCAATTGGCCGTGAGCGAGCCTCTCCTGGGTCGGCTCTAGCAACCGCCAAAGGAGCGTCGCAACGCGTAAGCAGTGTCAAGGTCACCAACCCCGATCGCCTGATTGACCCGTCGACCGGCTTCAAGAAGGTTGACTTGGTGCGCTACTACGAGAGCGTGGCGGACTGGATGCTGCCGCACCTGAAGGACCGGCCTGTCGCGCTGCTACGCGCCCCGCTGGGCATCGCCGGCGAGACATTCTTCCAAAAGCATCCCGAGAGCAAGATGCCTGGACTGAAGGAACTTGACCCCGCGCTATGGCCCGGTCACCCCGCGCTGCTTGCCGTGGACGGCATCGACGCACTGGTGTCCGCGGCCCAAATGAACGTCGTCGAGTTCCACACCTGGAACTCCACCGTGAAGCGCATCGATCAGCCCGACCGGATCGTCTTCGACCTGGATCCTGGCGAGGGCGTCAGCTGGGGGCACGTACAAGAGGCCGCGATCTTGATGCGCACCCTGCTCGTCGAGCTCGAACTACAGAGCTGGCTCAAGACGTCCGGAGGCAAGGGGCTCCATGTGGTGGTCCCCATCGCTCCGAAGCTTCGCTTCGACGCCGTCAAGGACTTTTCCCAAGCCGTCGTGCAGCACATCGCGAAGACCATCCCGCAGCGGTTCGTCGCCAAGTCGGGACCCGCTAACCGCATCGGCAAGGTATACGTCGACTACCTTCGCAATGGCCACGGTCAGACGACGGCGGCCGCATTCTCGGCGCGCGCCCGACCTGGCATGGGTGTCTCCATGCCGATCTCCTGGGATCGGCTAGCGGCGATCAAGAGCGGCGCGCAGTGGTCTATCGGAACCGCACGCGAGCACCTGTCGTTCCAAAACGAGGATCCTTGGGCAGCCTATTGGACGAGCCGACAGACGCTGGCTCGCGCGATGAAGATCCTCAGTCCCCGTTGAGCGTCGCAAACACCTGGTGTGTTGCGCCGAGACGAGGGGGCGAGCCCAAGGCGACTTTCGCGCGCGAAAGTCGCCCCCTCGCCATGACCTCAATTCAGTGGCATACTGACCGCGTATATACGTCTACAGTACCCCACTGAGAGAGCTGAGATGACCAAGGAAGCTGTCTTCACGATGAAGCTCGAGCCCGAGCTGCGCGCCGAGTTCATGGCCGAAGCGCAGGCGCTCGACCGGCCGGCGTCGCAGGTCGTTCGAGACCTGATGCGCGAGTTTGTGCGCCGACAGCGCGAGGCGCGTGAGCATGACACGTTCGTTCGGCACAAGGTTGCGGCTGCCCGCAAGGATGTCCGCTCTGGTCGTAGCCGTGCGCATGGTGAGGTCGAGACGGACTTTGCAGGCCGGCGTGCCGAGCTTCTCCGAAAGGCCGGTGAGGCCAGCGCTTGAACGTTCGCTGGACAAGCCACGCCGAGCAGGACCGCACCGACATCATGACCTACATCGCCTCCGAGAATGTGCGAGCGGCTGTCGCGCTGGACGAGCAGTTCGGTGTGGTGTCCGCGCGCCTGTCGGAGTTTCCGTTCCTCGGCAAGCCAGGCCAGGTTCCCGGCACGCGCGAGATCGTCGTGCACGAGAGCTATCGAATGATTTATGAGGTAGCGGAGGCCGATGACACCGTGTGGGTCCTCGGTCTAGTTCATACGTCCCGTCAGTGGCCGCCGGTGCGGCGCGGGACTCGACCTTCGGGTCAGGAGTAAGCGGGCGATGGAGACGATCACGTCCATCACCCAGGCGACGGTGCGCGGCGAGCAGGCCCGCACCGTCGAGTCAGCAGTGATCAAGAAGGCGGGCGCTAGACCCGCTTTTTCCGGCCTGTCGATGACGACGGCCCCAAAAGAAACGCCCGGTGAGCAGACCGGGCGTTCCACGAGACCAAATCATCAACTGCTACCCCAGGCGGCAACCCGAAGGAGCAACTGAGACATGCAAGAGTCTATCAGCGCGACAAGCCCCGCGGAAGGGCTACAGACGCCACCCGGCGTACAGGTCGACATCATCGAGGACTTCCTTTCCTCGCAGCCGGACGGCGATCAGCCGTCGCAGCCGGATCTCTTCGTCGTCACCGACATGGCCAACGACTGGCCGGTCAAAGACGACATGTCATCGATGGAATTTCCGATCTTCGCGCTCACCAAGCGCGCGGACACGCGGGTGCGAACGTACTCGCGCGCCGGAAAGGTGGTGAAGATCATTCCTTCGGTTGTCGGCTCGGCGACGGTGTTCGACAAGGACCTGTTGATCTATGCGATCTCTCAGATCGTCAAGGCGTCCGAGCAGGGGGCGCCGGTCTCGCGCCGGATCAAGATCAAAGTGCACAGCTTCCTGGTAGGGACCAGGCGCAGCACCGGTGGGGCGTCCTATACGCGCGTCGTCGACACCTGCCGGCGCCTGAAGGGGACGACGATCGAAACGAACGTCAAGACCACCGAGGAAGAGAAGACCAATGGGTTCAGCCTGATAGACGACTACAAGGTCACGCAGAGGACGAAGGGCGGCGAGGGTGCCCTCGAGCTAGAACTCACGATCTCGGACTGGCTGTATCGCGCGGCCGTCGCCTACGACATCCTCACCTTGCATCCCGACTACTTCCTGCTCTCGCAGGCGCTTGAGCGGCGACTGTACGAGTTGGCGCGCAAACACTGCGGTGACAAGGCGTACTGGAAGTGCAGCGTGGAAATCCTGAAGGACAAGTGCGGCAGCACGCAGAAGATGAAGTACTTCGTCGACGAACTGCGCAACCTCAGCAAAGACAACGGCATGCCCGACTACCGGTTGGCGATAGACGACAGCGTCAAGCCATACCAGGTGGTCTTCTTCTCCAAAGACTCGAAGAAGGTGATGGCCGAGGTCAATCGCACCGGGCAGATGGAGTGGTTCGGCAGGTTGCTGCAGGCGTGCTTGCCGCGTGCCGCGCGCGCCGCGGCGTGACCCCCATTCACCTAGGTAGACACGCGCTCCTCGGATCGTCTATCGGGCGACTCCGCGGTCGTGCGATGGACGACTCGGCGGGACCTCGACGCGCACGATCGATCAGACGTGACGGATGCGGGCTCTCAAGCGGCCAGAACAGGGGCTGCGAGGCCGTTTGGCACCGACTTCGTCTTTCGGACGACCGTTGGCTTTGGTGGAGGGGTGGGCCGATTCGTCGATCGGACGACGAATACTCGTCTATCGAGCAACCTGTCGCTTTCATCCTAAGCAATAGTTTCCTCGATGTGCGAGGAAGCCGCGAAATACGGCGATGCGAGCGGGGGCTCACTGCGCAACATTCGGGGTCCGAAACCCGTCGTCTTTCGGACGACCCTTGGCTGGTTGTCCACAGGTTTCGTCTATCGCGCGACCAAAGGTCGTCTATCAGGCGACGAATCGCTCGTCTTTCGGACGACTGGGGTGGCGTCTATCGCCGACCGATTTGGCGATAGACGACAGCAAAATCAACGACTTACGATCGGCTAACACGCGCGCGCGGTTTTTAACCTTTTTCTTTAACGTTTTAACGCCGCCGCCTCTTGGGGGTCGCTTCGCGCCCCCCGCCGGCTCGATCCCGGCCGCTACGCGGCCTCCCACCCGGCATCCCCCAAGAAGTGCGCGCCCAAGGGCGCGTGAACCACAACGCCGGCTCCGCCGGCGTCCCTCACGCCACCGCCTAACGCTACGACAACCACCAACCAGCTCCAACAGTCCCAAATACAGGCTTGAAGGAGGAAGTTCGCCTTGGCCCAGACCGGCCGTCCTCTCCAGACCGCATTTCTGTCTATAAAACAGCCCCGCCACGCCACGATCGTGCCCATAGGAGCCACCTGACCCCTGCCGAGCCGCCGATCGCCGCTCCTGGGGCCGTCTGAGGCATCGGTTCAGGAAGGCTCCTCGCCAAGTCAGATGCGGAAGTCATGCCCACGACGACAAAGCGCCCATCGGCTCGCTCCTCGAAATTGGCCGGCGATAGACGAGCAGGTACTGGCCGGCAGTGGGCGAACCACCACCGGCCTCGGCGGCGATCGTCGCGCTGTAGGCTTGCGTCGTCCAATAGACGACGCCGCAGCGGCGTGGCTGCGTCGAGGGGGAGAGCGAGAAGCAGCAAAAGTGATGCTTTCGCTGAGTCGTTGGGTAGTACGGGGCGGGCGGGCGCTTGCTCGGAGGGGGCGGCTACCGTCCGAACGCGGGGGCCGAGATGGACTTTCGCGCGCGAAAGTTGTCAGGGTGATGACGGGCAGCTCAACTTGCGTGACAGCGGGAAGGCGACGCTGCTCGCCCACTCCCCGCCGGTTAGGGAGCTCTTCCGTTCGAGGCACCAAGCAACTATCGCCGTTTGGTGCCCTTCTCAGCGGCGTCAGGGCGACCCGCCGGCTCTTCGCCGGCGGCGGCTTCCTGCGGCCGCTGCTGTTCCTGAGCGCGCTTGAGAAGCTCCTGGAGCATGCCAACAGTTGAGCGCAGCTCGGCCGCGGTGGCTTCAGCGGCGGCGGCCTTGCCAACCGACGCCGTCACTGCCTGCAAGTCCTGCTGCAGGGCAGTCAACCGAGCCTCGCTCGCCTGGCGCGCTCCACGCTCCCCGTCGAGCTGAGCCTCGAGGACGGCAGCGCGTTGTTCGGCCGACGCCCGCGCCTCGCGTAGCGAGCCGAACTCGCCCTGCACACGCAACAGTTCCTGCCTGGTTTCGCGCTCGCGCTCCTGAATCTCGGCCACCCGCGTGTCCGCGCCGTCGACACGCAGTTGCGCTTTCGCCAGCTCGACGCGGGCCGCCTCCGCTGCGGCCTGTTCGCGCGAAACGGCCTCGCGGAGCGCCTGCAGCTCGGTCGTCTGCTCCGCTAGCTGGCCTTTCAAGGTGTCGCGTTCGGACGTGACGCCAGCGTTGGCGTCGATCAGACCCGAATTGCGGTCCTGCAGGTCCTCGTTCTCGGCCGAGATGTCCTCAAGCGTGGCTTGCATCTCCACCAGCTGTGCCTGGATCTCGCTGCGAGCGGCGGCCTCCGCCCGGTTCAGCGCCGATTCAACGGCTGCGACGATCTCGATCGGGATCTCGCGGGCTTGGTGTTTTGCCGGCGGGTTCGCCGCTTTCCAGGCGGTGAGGTGCTTGAGGACCGTGGTGTTGCTGCCGCCGACCTTCTCGCGGAGCACCCGCACTGTCGGCACGAGACCGGCGCCCCGGAGCTCGTTCGCAGCCTGCTCCACCGCTTCATAGGTCACTCCGTCGGTCCTGGCCATTTTCACTTCCCTTCTCAATTGATGCCGTTACCGTAACGTTACCCGTTATCTATGCGTTACGCAATGGTTCGGCAGCCTGCTGGCGATGCGAGTCGACGAGTTGCGTCTCTTCTCCCGGTAACGTGATAACGCATGTCGTCCGATAGACGATAACGGTATGCGTCTGTTGGGAAGGAGACCCTGGTGTGGGTTCCAGGGTTTGGGCGGCGGTGAGGCCGGGATAGGGCGGGGGGTCGTGCCTCCGTTGTGATTCGCTCGGCAGGTGGGTGGTGGCGGAGGGCACGCTTCCGGCGCCATATACTCCATGATTAGTCCTATAATCATGGAATGTAAAAAGTGCTGACAACTTGGCGATTTTTCGTTGGCTGTGCGCTAAGTCGTTGATGGGCAAGGACTTTCGCGCGCGAAAGCTAGCGGCAATCGGGGAGGGGACGGTCCATGGGGAAGGCCAGTCGCAGGAAGCAACAGCAGAGGGTCGGCGGCGCCGTCACGGCGCCAATCGAGGTGGATCGCGGCCCGTGGCTGCACGGCACCGACGCCCCGTTCGACCAATGGGCTGTTCCGCCGCCAAAGAAGCGTGACGATCCCCTCTCGGTGCCTCACTCCGCGGTGTTCCTTACAAAGCATGAGGACTACGCGGCAGGCGCTGGTGGGCGAATCTGCGAAGCCTCGTTGGAGCCGGGCGCCAGCGTTCTCGTTGCCGGCATTCCATCCCAAGCGAGCGAAGCTTTGCGTCTGGCGCTGCGGCGCCGGCCAGTCGTAGGGTCGTGCTGGTGGTTGCGCAACGAGACAACCTGGCTCGGGAGCTGGCGCAGCGGCGACGTGATGCGCTTTGCGGCCGACACGGATGCGCTCCAGGCTCTGGTGTCGCGAGGTGCGAGCATGCTGCGGCAGATTGCACCCGATCTTCCTCCGGAGGCGCTGGTGATGGGAGCGCAGCACAACATGACTCGCGGCTGGATCGAGGAGATCGTCAAGGCGGCGCGTGCGCTCGGCTTCGATGCGCTGCAGGGCCACGAGATCGACCGGCATGCCGGTCCCCAGCCCATCGCGCGGCCGTGGCTCGCAGTGTTCAAGGCGGACGCCTTGAGCGCGCCGGTGTGGCGGTAGGCGGAAACGACATGGCGCTCGCCAATCCCTTCGATGGTGTGGCTGTACCGCGTGAGCTGGTTGTGGAGTTTTTTGCCGTCTTCGCGCGCTGCGAGTACGCCATGAAAGAGGCTGGCTACAAACGAAACGACAACGGCATCGCGGCGCCGGCCTGGCAACGGCTGGCCAACGACGCCGGTGGCTGGCTGGCCGTGGAGCCGAACACCGAGCTAGCAGAGGCCGTCGCCCAACTGGTCAACGATCCACCGCGGCTGCAGTCCTTCGACGGCGGCTGGCAGGCCTCGCCGCTGCGCGGCGCGGGACCTGTCGCCAACGCGATCGACGCCGCCCAGCGGGTGCGCAACAATCTCTTCCACGGCGGCAAACACGCGCCCGAAGCGGCGCCTGGACGCGACGAACAACTGGTTCGCTCGGCCTTGACCCTGCTGCGTGCAGTAATCGAGCAGTCGCCGGGCGATCTCACTGGCGCCTACAACAATGGCTGAAGTCGCTGCCGGTGCGCTGAGTGCGATGCCGGCCAAGCCCGCCTCGCCGGCGCGACGCCGGAAGCTGAGCACTGCCCACTTTGCGTTCATCCGGGGCCTGGTGCAAGGCCTGCCGATGCGCGACTTGTGGGATCGCTACCTGCACGTCGAGGGGAACTCGCAGGATCTCCGGGTCGTGCGATCGACGATCAGCTGGATCCGCGACGAGTTCGCGGCTGCCGCCCGGCGCGAGGACCGACACGGCACGGCGCGCCTGGTGCTTCTCGACCCGAGTCGCATTCCCGACGACGCGCCGTCGGCGCCGAGCCTGGAGGAGTTCGCCGCCGATCGCGGGCTTGAGGACTTCTCGCAGGCAGAGCAGCTTGAGGCGTACGAGTTCGAGTACGGCAAGGCGAGCCACCGTCAGTCCCGCCGCGCGCGGCTGATCCAGCGTCAGCTTGATGCGCTGCGCTGGCTAGAGGCGCTGGTCGCGCAGCGGCCGTCCGCCGGCGACTCTGTGGCGGCTTGGATGCACCCGAGCCTGGCCGATCGCCTGGAAGCTGCAGACATCTTCACCCTCGCGCAACTCGTCGAACGCATCAACGGTGTCGGCCTGCATTGGTCACGTGGCGTACGTGGCGTCGGCGCCGCGAAAGCGAAGCGCATTGTCCAGTGGCTGGGCGAGCACCAGGACGGGCTCGGTCTGTCCATCGGTGCCCACGTCGCGCTGCCGGCGCAGCGCGTCGACCGACGCATGCTCGAAATCGTGGTGCCGGCGGCGAGTGATGTGCGGCCGCTGGAGAAACTGGTCGTGCCCGTCGAGCTGCGTGGCGAGAACGGCGTCTATCGTCTACCCCAGCAGTTCTGCATGCTGGAGGCGACCAACGACTATGCCGCGCTGCTGGCCTGGCTGCAGTCCAAGCATGGCCTCACGCCGGAGCAGGTCGCCGTCGCCAAGGCGCGCCAGCCGGCCGCGGACAGCCGCCTGGGCGGGCCGCTGAGCTGGCTCGAACACCTCTCCAACACGCAACGCTCCTATCGGAAGGAGGCCGAGCGCTTCCTGCTGTGGGCGGTCATCGAGCGAAAGAAGCCGCTGTCGTCGATGACCACCGAGGACTGCATCGCCTATCGCGCCTTTCTCGCGGACCCGCAGCCGAGCAGTCGTTGGTGCGGCGACCGGGCTCGGCCGCGCTGGTCCCCGCTGTGGCGGCCGTTCGAGGGGCCGCTGTCTGCGGCGGCGCAGCGGCAGGCCGTCACCATCCTCAGCAACATGCACGCCTTCTGGGCGAAGAAGAACTACACCCGAGGCAATCCCTGGGAGGGGGTGTCGATTCCGCGCTCGGCGCTTCCGCGCATCCAGACCGGCCGCAGCTTCACGATGGCCCAGTGGAAGTTCGTTCGCGAGCGCGCTGCCGAGCTCGGCGATACGTCGGCTGCGCAGCGCCTGCGTTTCGTGCTCTCGCTGCTGTACTGCAGCGGCCTTCGCCTGTCCGAAGTCGTCGCCGCGCGGCTCGACGACCTCGAATGGGTCGAATACCCGCCGGACCCGGAGGATGACGACCATGTCGAAGGCTGGTGGCTGCGTGTGATCGGCAAGGGTCAGAAGGAGAGGGTGGTGCCGCTTGCCGTCGACGTGGTCGCCGAACTGTCCGCCTACCTGCGCTCGCGCGGCCTCGATCCCGATCCCGAGGCTTCCAGCAATCGGGACGTCTATGTGCTTGGCAAGGCGGTCGACCGGGCAGAGCGCGGGCCGCGCTTGCTGGCGCCTGTCGACGCGCGCTCCGGCATCGCGGCGAGCACCCTCTACGACCAGCTGAAGGCCTTCTTCGGCGATTGTGGCGCTGCCTTGGGGCGGACGGGAGATGCGCGCGGCGCCGAGCGCCTGGCGCGCGCCAGCACGCACTGGTTGCGCCATACGCACGCCTCGCATTCGCTCAGCAAGGGCACCCGCATCGAGATCGAGCAGCAGATCCTGGGTCACGCTTCCCTGGGCACGACCACGGTCTATGTGACGACCGAAGACAAGCGACGGATGAAGGCCGCGGCCGCGTTCTGGAACGCGACGAGGTAACAGCTCGGCTCACCCAGCGCGGCCGGCACGTTGCAGTCCGACGCGCGATCAGTCGTCATCCAATGGTTCGCCGTTGGGCCCTGCGTTTATCCAGCCGCATCGCTCCCTATGATGGCTCAGAGCTTCGCTTAGTGGGGCTATGAGCGAGTCTGAGGTCTGGCGCAGAGGAAGCCCCTCGAAACACGCGTACTCCGACTTCATGAGTTCAGGACTCAAGCGGACCGTGCGCGTGCTAGGGTCGATGCTGAATAGGTGCAGGTCGAACATCTTGTGCAAGTCTGCACGGAGCAGTAGGCCGTTCTCAACGACGTTGGTGTGCTGACCTCGGTAGGGAACTATGTGTGCAGCCTCGAGGAGAGCCTCGACGGTGCAGCCCGAAATCGCGCATGCCCCGCCGTATGCCCGCAGGAGTGCTTGACGGAAGGCGGGCTGCCCTTCGCGCTGGACGATCGCAGCCATGATGCGGCGTCTCGCGTCTACAGAAGGGTCGAACAGCCCGCTTGTGGCTGTGTCGGCGCGCGCCTTCTCTATCTCCGCGCGGTCTGCAACGCTCAGGAACCTGGGTCGAAGCACCTTGTCGCCGACGTTGGCCAGCTCCCAGACACCATGAACGGTTGGATCGTAGACGGTGAAGAGGACACCGCGACCGCTGCCGATGCGGATGAGGCGGTCGTACGTATAGCCGGTGTCGGTTCTCCGCGGGGCGCGATTCACCGCGTGATTGCCACGGGAAAAGCAATTTACCGAGAGTACGGAAAGGTCCGGGCCAAGGTTCCCTCGTGCGAAGTCCGGAATCTCAGAGACGATGCGGTCTCCGACTTCGGCGGTTGAAACTGGGCGCGCGAAGGAACGCACCGCTTCAAGGACTATCTCCCACGTGGGCTTTTGCCCGTAGCGGAACTGGCGTCCTGGGTGGTCCGGAGACGGGTGCTCGGTCATGTCTTTGACTGTGCAGTTGCGCGGCTAGAGTGAGGTGACTGACTTACCGGTCGGGGTTCGAGCTGCGGCCGCGCGGATGGGCCTCCCAGAAGGCAAGCTCTAGTTCCGAGAACGGGGCGTGGTCTGTCTTCTGCTGACACTGCAGGCGCACGCCGGCCCTCAAGTAGCCGATGAGGTCGGACTCCAATGCAGCCTGTTCAGAGGCCGGACATTTTAGGAACAGCCAGGAGCCGATGAACTCAGCACTCAACCGTGGAATACCTGCGGGCGAGTAGGCCGCCGTCGCATAGGACCGATCACGCACTTCGGACGCGCCTCGCAGCACGGTCTCAAGTTCGGCAGCCTTTGCCACGGTGACTGGTACCGGCGTCAACCGCCGCAGATAGTCGATGGCGTCTTGCACCGCTCGCTCGAGCTCGCGGATGCGCTCGGCGGGAAGGTCTCGCGGCGAGAAACTAGGCTCTGAGGTGTTCATGGGCGTACCGTCTAGCACTGCGCCACGAGGCGCGGTTGGGCAACTTTCGCGCGCGAAAGTCCGCTGGGTGTTGCTGTGCGGCGGGGACCGCGGCGTCGCCGGTTGGGAGGCGTTCCAGCCTCACTTCGGTGTGGAGACATTGAGCCCGCCCCTTCGCCGCTCACGAAGCATGCGTGAGCCGGGCGTCATACGTCCACTTGCGGACCTTGACTGCCTTGATCGCCGCTGCGTCGGGGTGCGCGGGATTGACAAGGACGTTCCACTCCTCGGGCACGATGATCGAAGGTACACGCGCGAGAAGACTCGTCTTGGCAGCCGCCCATGCCGTTCCCCAGTCGAGCGAAACCTTGCCTGCCGGCTCCGCGTCCCAGCCAACGAGCTTCGTCGAGTCGATCTGGGCGGCCGCTTTCCACGCAGCGATTGGCACGGTCACCTTTACCAGGTAGCGATTCAGTGGAAGAGACGTGCTGGCCAGGTGCACCACCGTTTCCAGGCAAGCGAGCGCACGAGAGGTCGACGTGTACAAAACCGGCGTCCCTGGCCGGTTCCAGCGCCCACCGGAGATCTCCGCACCCTTGCCAGTCGTGTCGTTGGCCTCGTAGTCTGGTGTATCGGAGGCAATGCGCCAAAGCGTCATTTCGACGCTCAAGCGTAGGCCCCGCTTTGCATCTGGGCGACGAGGCTGGCTACCAATGCCCGCCCGTCCGCTGTGTCCATGAACTCGCCCGGCGTCTTGCCGCCTAGTGCGTTGCTGGGCTGCTCAAGCCATCTCGCGGTCCACGTGGCCGCATCAAAATCAGTTGAGTCACCCGATTCGGCCACGACCTTTTCTACTTGGCCGACAAGGCGTGCAATGCCGAGCGCTCGCTCGCTCTCGTCCTGGCTGAGTACCTCGTCGGCCTTGACCTTGCGATTCGCCGTCGCACGGGCGATCCCGAGCCATCCATAGAGCCGCTCGCGAGTGACGTGCATATCGTCGGCAAGTGTCGTCAGAAGACGAGCCGGCAAACCCGCCTTAACGATTCCGATGCGGTCTACCCTGCTCACGTCATAGAAGATGACGTATGTCCTGTCCTTCTTGCCTGTCAGAACACGCTGCAGGGCGGGACGCCAAGCCTTCTCCGGGGTGCCGATCTCGCTGAGCATTGCGAACCTCGCTAGATTGAGCCACAATGATAGCTCATTTGAGCGCCGCCGGCGAGTTTCGGCAGTTGTCCTCCAGGTTAGCTCCTCTCCACTTCACCGGGCTGCTACCTCGTTCGCAAAACGCCTTGCGGTTCTGTTTGCGGTGCGCGATCAGGCGTACGACGACGCCATTTGTATTCCTCGTCGGGCGGGATAATCTGACGCGCCATAGCGCCCATCATCGGGCCATGTGCCATCGCGAGAGCGATGGAAATCAACAACAGCAAGCCACGTCCACGCGGGCTGGGAGTATCAACACCATGGTCCGCTTCAGCGAGTACCACAGCGCCTACCTGGCCCACAGGATCACTCTTGAAGGTCGAGACGAGGACGCCCTCGCCAAGAGCCTGTCGACGGCGCGGGTCGAAACAAAGCCTCATCAGGTGGACGCGGCACTGTTCGCGCTCCACTCGCCGCTCTCGAAGGGAGTCATCCTGGCCGACGAAGTCGGTCTCGGCAAGACAATCGAAGCCAGCTTGGTGCTCGCGCAGCGATGGGCCGAACGACGCCGGCGGATCTTGCTGATCGTGCCTGCATCGCTACGCAAGCAATGGCAACAGGAACTGCACGACAAGTTCTCGCTGCCCAGTCGAATCCTCGACGCACGCACCGCGAAGGAACTGGAAAGGGCCGGTCAGAGGCGGCCGTTCGAATCGAACGACAGCATCATTCTGACTTCATATGAATTCGCGGCCCGCCATGCAGCCTCGATCGCTCCGATCGGCTGGGATCTTGTCATCTTCGACGAGGCTCACCGCATGCGCAACGTTTACAAGAAGAATGGTTCGGCTCGAGCCAAGGCTCTTCGAGACGCGCTCAGCGAGCGGTTCAAAATTCTTTTGACCGCAACACCTCTGCAAAACACGCTTCTAGAGCTGTATGGACTGGTGTCGGTGATCGACGGAAACTTCTTTGGCGACGAGTCGACCTTCAAGACGATGTACGGAGGCGCCAGGCCCTCGGCTGTCACCTTAGGCAATCTGCGCGACCGAATCACGCCCATATACAAGCGGCACTTGCGTCGCGATGTTCAGGAGGCCGGCCATGTGTCGTTCACGAAGCGTATGGCAACCACGTTCGACTTCGAGCCATCCGACAAAGAAACGCAACTCTACGAGAGCGTCTCGGCCTATCTGCAGCGTCCGGACTCGATCGCTTTCGGCCTCAAACCAAACCAGTTGGTCATCATCCAGGCGCGCAAGATCCTCGGCTCATCCGTCGCTGCGATAGCGGGCTTCCTCGAAACAGTTCTCGACCGCCTTCGCCGACATCAGGTTGCGGATGAGTCGACCGTTGAAGACGCTGGCGATGCCAACGAGTTGGCCGAAGAACTTGAGGAAGCAGCTGCGTTCGACGGGGAGGCCCTCGACGACCAAGGAGACGGTGACGACGATCGCGACGCCGCGGGCATCGATCCGGTTCGCCTGAACGCGGAAATCGCCGAGGTAGAAGCATACCTGTCCATGGCGCGCGCGATCGGTCCCAACGCCAAGGGCGAAAAGTTGGTCGCCAGACTGTCGGAGGTGTTGGATGAAATCGAAAAGCGCGGAGGGCGGCGCAAGGCCGTGATCTTCACCGAGTCAGTTCGCACGCAGCGCTATCTCGCGGAGCTGTTGTCACAGCACGGCTATGCGGGTCAGCTCGTGTTGATGAATGGTTCGAACAGCGACCCTGAGAGCCAAGCGATCTACAAGGCCTGGAAAACGCGGCATGACGGAACTGACGTGGTTTCAGGATCGAAGTCGGCTGACATGAAGGCTGCTGTCGTCGAGGCCTTCCGCGGCGACGACAAGTCGATTCTGATCGCGACGGAGTCCGGCGCTGAGGGCATAAATCTTCAGTTCTGTTCAGTGCTGGTCAACTTCGATCTTCCATGGAACCCTCAGCGCGTCGAGCAACGTATTGGTCGATGCCATCGCTACGGGCAGAGGATCGATGTCACGGTCGTCAACATGCTCAACCGGCGCAACCAGGCGGAACGTCGTGTCTATGACTTGCTGGACCAGAAGTTCAAGCTGTTCTCCGGCGTGTTCGGTGCCAGCGACGGAGTGCTTGGCGCGATCGAGAGCGGCATTGATTTCGAGCGAAAGGTTGTGGAAGCGGTGCAACGCGGGCGCACCGAGGCTGAAGTTGAAGAAGGTTTCCGACTGATCGAAGAGCAGCTTGCCGGGCAGATCGCATCTGAGATGGAAGATGCGCGTCGAAAACTGTTCGACCATCTCGACCGGGACGTGGTCGCCCGCCTGCGCGCACGCAACGACGCGATCCTGGGAACTCTCGGTGATTTCGAGCAGCGCTTGCTGACGCTAGCCCGGGCTGAGCTCCCCGATGCTCGCTTCCACACTGCCAATGGCCCGCGTTTCGACCACAACGGGCAAACCTACACCACCGAGTGGCCGCTTGCTGATGAGAATGGTTGGCAGTTCTTTCGGTTGGCGGACGGAACGCTTGCGCGCCAGCTCGTCGACGTTGCAAAAGCCCGCAGCTTGGCTACCGCAACACTACGGTTTGACTACCCCACTTATCGAGCGGCTGGCAATGCCAAGCTGGCCGAGGTCGAGCGCCTGGCCGGTCTGTCAGGATGGCTAGCCGTCAGCGTACTGACACTAGCGCCAACCGATCCAAAGATCGGACAGCGACAGCGGATCCTTGTAAGCGGCTACGCCGATGACGGTCTGGTGCTGGATCCAAAGGCCGTTGACGATCTGTTCTTGGTGCCTGCAACAACGGGAGGAGCGCCGGCAGTGCCGACCGATCGCCTCGGCGAGTTGCACGATGCGGCGCGGGCGGCAGCACTGGCGCTTGAACAGGAGGCAAGCATGGCTTGGCTGAACGAGGAGACTGAGAAGCTCGACGCATATGCCGACGATCTGGATACCGCGGCGAGTATCCAGATCAAGGAGAAGGAGACTGTCATCAAGGCAGCCAAGAAGGCGCTCCGCAGCAACACCGAAATGAGCCTTGACGACAAGATCAAAGAGCAGCGACGCATCAAGGCCATGGACCGCGAGGTCGACGAACTGAAAATGAAGACCTACGAACGGAAGAAGGACATCCGTGCCGAAGCTGATGCGAAGCTCGACGCATTGGCGAATGCTCTGAAAACCGTGCCGGCCGTCGCGCCCGTTCTGACCGTGCGGTGGGAGGTTGCAGCATGAACGGGAAGCAACGCTTGGAGTTGAACTGGATCGGCAAGGAAGAGCTACCTCGACTCGAGCCTCGCATCCTGATGGAAGACCCGGCGTTGTCGTATCACGCCGACAAACGGGTGACGGATGACGACCTCTTCGACAACCGGCTCATCTTCGGCGACAACCTGCTGGCGCTAAAGGCGCTGGAGCAGGAGTTCGCCGGCCAAGTCAAGTGCATCTACATTGATCCACCCTACAACACGGGCAACGCGTTTGAGTACTACGACGACGGGGTAGAGCATTCCCTGTGGCTCAGTTTGATGCGCGATCGCATCGACGTGTTGCGTACCCTGCTCCGGCCGGACGGATTCATTTGCGTTCACATCGACGATAGCGAGGGGCACTACCTCAAGGTACTTCTCGATGAGATCTTCGGACGGGACAACTACCTGACAACGTTGTACGTGCAGGTCCGATATGCCAGCAAGACCCTCAAGCAGGACATGAACTTCCACAAACAGATCGAGATGATCCACGTTTATCGGAAGAACTATGGGGCCGTGCCCATCTTGACCACGAAGGCCAACACGGACGAAAAGTTCTGCTACTACGTCACCACTGCGGGCCATGGCAAGGAAGTCACCATGGGCGGCAAGAAGGTCGAGATCTTCGGGCCGGATCAGTACACGATCAAGAAGGGCGATCCTTCGGAAAACGGGCTCAAGGAAATTTGGGCGACAGGAAGCATCCTCGATGGGAACTCTTCGGGTCGATTCTTTCGCGACAACCTTGCGGGTCGCGTGGCTCAGGATGGCCTTGGCACCCTCTACCGAGTCTATGGAATTGGTGACGACAACCATCCCTACCGATACTTCACTGGGCCACGGCGAGAGGGTGCGACGAAGGGCAAGTACTTTCAGGGTATTCCAATGTCGAAGCTCGACAGCGACGAGGCGTCGACGACGCCTATGGAGAATTTCTATGACCTCGCCGGCGCCTTCGGCAACTGCCGTCATGAAGGCGGTGTCGAGTTTCGGAGTGGGAAGAAGCCAGAGATTCTCTTGCAACTGGTCCTGCGACATTTCAGCTCGCCAGGCGACTGGGTCCTTGATTCATTCGCCGGTTCTGGGACCACCGGCGCGGTTGCTCACAAGATGGGAAGGCGCTGGATCATGGTCGAGCTGGGGGAGCATTGCCACACCCACATCATTCCTCGACTGAAGAGCGTCATTGAAGGGTCCGATCAAACGGGGATAACCGAGGTTGCAAGTTGGCGCGGTGGCGGAGGCTTCCGATACTTCGGCATCGCTCCGTCACTTTTAGAGCGGGATCGCTTCGGGAACTGGGTTATCTCGCGAAGCTACAACCCAGTCATGTTGGCCCAAGCCGTCTGCGGGTTGATGGGCTTCAGCTACGCCCCATCTCAGGAGCCCGACGAGTATTGGCGGCATGGCCATTCGACGGAAACCGACTTCATCTACGTCACTACCCAGGCACTCACACACGATGCGTTGAAGATCATCTCCGAGGAGGTCGGTTCCGAGCGCACCCTGCTGATCTGTTGCAAGGCCTTCAACGCCAACGAGGCGTCGTTCCAGAACCTCACCCTGCGAAAGATTCCAAAGGCGGTACTGAGCAGGTGCGAGTGGGGACGCGACGATTACAGCCTAGCGGTTTCCGCTTTGCCGACGGATTCGATCGATGATCCTGCTGCGCCTGAGCCAGCCGAGCCCAAGCGAAGAGGAAGGCCAGCAAAGGCGGCAAGCGAGCCATCGCTGTTTGACCTTGCTGGCGAAGAAGAGGCGTCATGAATATTCCCGCCGTCAACACCGAACATCTTCTCCGCCAACTCAAGGCGCGCTTGTCGCTGCGCACGCCGCAGGCCGACAGCCTAGACGTCTTGGATGATGTGCTGACGCGGATCGCCCTGACCAAAGACTCGGATCCGACGACAGTGCTCGCCGCGATCCGAGCCATCTATGGTTCCGTGACAGACTTTGAGCGCGACTTCCCCTCTCTATGCTTTGCCCTTGCAACCGGCGTTGGCAAGACGCGTCTAATGGGCGCCTTCACTGCATACCTCTTCATGTCACGAAGGTCTCGACATTTTTTTGTCCTGGCGCCGAATACGACGATCTACGAAAAGCTCATCGGGGACTTCACCCCCGGCAATGAGAAATATGTCTTCAAGGGTATCGCCGAGTTGGCCCAGGCCGTGCCAGTGATCGTCACGGGCGATACGTGGGACAAGTCGGCACTGATGATCGACGCAGCCGAGCGCAATGGTGGCTTGGTGATCAACATCTTCAATGTGGACAAGATCAACAAGGATGGCGGGCGCATCAAGAAGCTGCATGAGTACCTTGGTCAGAGCTACTTTGACTATCTTGCCGCACTGCCCGACCTAGTGCTCTTGATGGACGAGTCGCACCGCTATCGCGGCAAAGCAGGGTGGCGCGCTGTCGGGGAGCTGCGTCCAATATTGGGCCTTGAGTTGACGGCCACTCCGCGAACAGTGGGTACAAAATCCGAGCGGTTCAAGAACGTGATCTTCGACTACAGCCTTGGTCAGGCCATGCTTGATGGCTACGTGAAGGAACCGGCTGTCGCGACAAGGGAGAACTTTCGGGCCGAAGGCGTCACGGCAGAAAGGCTTGAACGCATCAAGCTCGAGGATGGCATTCACTGTCACGAGAACGTCAAGGCTGAGCTCGACATCTTCGCGCAACAGTCCGGCCGCAAGAAGGTTCATCCGTTCATGCTGGTGGTCGCGCAGGACACCTCGCACGCCGAGGCGATACGCAAGATTATCGAGTCCGAGGAGTTCTTCGCGGGGCGGTACAAGGGGCGTGTGATCCGGGTGGATTCGGCCACCAAGGGCGAAGAGAGCGAGGAGGCGACCGAGCGCCTGCTCAAGCTTGAGGAAGCTTCGGACACCGATGTCGTGATCCACGTTAACAAGCTGAAGGAGGGATGGGACGTTCGCAACCTCTACACCATCGTTCCACTCCGAGCCTCGGCGTCTGACATTCTGACCGAGCAGACTTTGGGGCGAGGCTTGCGCCTGCCCTACGGCATCCGCACCGGCGTCGATGCGGTCGACACGCTGACTGTCGTGGCCCATGACCGATTCGACGATGTCATCAAGGCAGCCCGTGACCCCAATTCAATCATCGCCATTCGAAAGACCGTGATCGTCGGCTCCAGTGGAGATGTGTCAGCCGAGGGCGCAACCGTGCTGCAGAGCCCCACGCTCCTGGAGACCAGCCTCACCGGCAACGGCCAAGCGCCTGGCGAAGCTAAGACACCATTCGTCTTTTCGACCGAAGAGGAGCGCAGCGCTGCGGATATCACCTTGAGGTTGATTCGAGACGAATACGAGAAGGTGCTGACCAAAGGCATCGGCCAGCTGTCAGATCCCACGGTCAAAGCCAGAATCACGGCTGACGTCACGGCGGCGATGACCCCCGCCCAAGGCAGCCTGGATGGCATCGGTCCCGACCTAGATGTAGCCCGGGTCGTCGATGCCGTGACCGCAAAGGTCATCGAACTGAACATTGAAATTCCAGAGATCGTCATCCTGCCGACGCGGGATGTGACATTCGGGTTCAACGACTTCGCCCTGACCGACTTGGAGAGCATTTCGCGTCAACCGGTGTCCGACCAGATCATGGTGCAACGGCTGCGTGACGAGTCCCGCATGACCCTTGCACGCTCGGTCGAGGGTGTCCGCGAGGAGCGACTCGAGAACTACCTCGTTCGATATCTGATGGATCGGTCGGAGGTCGACTACGACAGCCAGAGCGAGCTCTTGTTTAAGCTTTCCGGGCAAATGGTCACACGACTGCGCGCCTATCTGGCAGATGAAGATGAAGTCGAAAACGTCCTCTTGGTTCACGGGCCGGACCTGGCGCGCTTCATTTTTGAGCAGATGAAGAAGCACTATTGGGAAACCCCGACCGACTATCAGGCCAAGGTGTCGCGCGGTTTCACATTGCTGAGGCCACAGGCGTTCAATGTTGCAAGCGATAGCGCGGTCCGTGATTACCGACAGCCAGTGGTGCCCGCTGGCGACACGCGCAAGCACGTCTTTGGAGGCTTCAGCAAATGCTGCTACCCATATCAAAAGTTCGACTCCAGCGAAGAGCGTTCCTTTGCCGCGCTGATCGACAGTCCGAACGAGCCAAGTGTCGTTCGCTGGATGAAGCCAGGGCGGAATCAGTTCAAGATCGAATACGCGAGCGGGCACAACTACGAGCCCGACTTCGTCATCGAGACGGCCGATGCCAAGCTCATCGTAGAGGTGAAAGCTGCCAACGAGATGGATGATGCGATCGTGCGGGACAAGGCGCGGGCCACCGTCAAGTGGATTGGCTTTGCCAACGAACATGCTCGGCAGAACGGTGGGAAGGCCTGGTCTTACTCGCTTGTGCCCGCCGATGCCATTCAGCCGAGTTCGACCCTGAGCGGGCTCGTCGCGCGGTATTCGGTCGCAGCCAGCAGTCCTGAGCAAAGCTAGCCAGCCGCCGCGTTCGGTTTGCGGCGAGGGTCTACTTCATTTCGCACCGATGATCGAGGCATCGAATTCACGCCCTGTCCGTTCCAGAAGGTGTCCGCGCGGCTGACCGCGAGACCGCGAGACCGCGAGGCAGTTTCGGGGCAAGGACTCAGATAGGGATCTCGATTTCAACGAGTGCCGCAATCTGCTGCGCGACGATCGCGTAAAGATCCTGCTGGATCTCGGGCGCCTCGATCGACACCAGGAGGGTGTACCTGGCCGCCCGCTCGAAGCGCCCGTGGGTCGGGCGGTTCCGCCACCAACCCATCGCCGGGAAGACCGCCAGCTGTCCGCGATTGGCGAGCGCCGCGGCGGTGCCGCTCCAGCTGTCACTGAGCAGCGACCCCCGCGTGCGTAGCCGCTCGCCGATGACCCAGCCATTGTCAGCGCCACCAGCCCCGGGCAGGCCTTGCTCTTCGGCAGCCGCCTGCGCGTTGATGCGGCCGCGAAACGCCGCTTCGTTCTCGAGCGGCCGGCGCACGGCGAACCTCAGCGCGTGCGACTGATACGCATACTTGTCCAGACCGCCACGGTCGCCCGGGTTCGGCTCGATGAAGTAGGAGAGCGTGACGCGCAATGTGACAGGCGTGTCGCCGAGTGCCTGCAGCATCTCGGTTGGCCAGGGCAACGCGTGCAGGTGCATGTCGCGCGTGCGGATGCCTGAGTTCACCTTGTGGTACGGCTGCAGTTGATCCTGCACGATCATCGTGAGCGAATTGCCCGCGCTGTACAGCGCGCGCTCCAGGCTGGGCACGCCGTAGCCGCAATGACGCAGTAGCTGGCGCAGCGTCTCGCGATTGCGAACACCGTTCGGCGTGTACGCGTCCAACATGGGTTGGGTCCATCGTGCGGAATGGATCAGCAGCGCGCGCACGGTCTCCGGCCAAAAGGCCGGATAGGCTGCTTGTACGCGCGCGGCCATGCCCGCGGCCAACGCGGTCGCCGCGCTGGTCGCCCAACTCAGCTTGAAGAGACGCTGATGCGGCTGGTGACCCGTCGTGAGCAGCGACAGGCTGTCCATCGAGCAAGCGAAGCCCATCGGCTCGATCGCCGCGTTGCCGCCTTCCATGACGATGTCCGGCTTGAACGGCCAACCTGATTGCCAGGTGGCCGACGTCGTGGTGTAGGGACTCAGTCCGCCGGCGGCGGCGATTGCGGTGTACTGATGCGCATCAGGTTCGGAGATCGTGGTGAGCTCGGAGTAGGCGCCGACCGTGAGTGCGTTCCACGCCTGGCCCGGATCGTGCACCGAGTTGGTCGACAAGCTTGCCGGATACTCGCCCCACGCGTCCGAATCCTGCGTGTTACCGGCGCAGAGCACGAACAGGCGCGGTGTTTCGCCTTGGCCGTCGTAGTCGCACGCGAGCCTGTCCACTTCGGCGGACCAGGATGACGGGCGGCCGCGGTCGCGTCCGTCTGTCGACGACACTGCCATCGCGAAGACGCGTCGGCGGTCGGGATCGGTGATCTCCACACGGGCGACGGCTTCGGCCGTGATGGCGCCGTAGGACTCGCCTTCGTTGTCGCCGGGTCCCCGCAGGACCTTGACCGACTCAAGCCGGTGCGGCACGGTCAGTAGACCCTCGTCCGACAGCGCCGGGGTGAGATCTCCCAGCAAGGCCAGGCCGGCGAGCTCGGTGCCGTGCCCGTTCGTGTCGTCGGGACCCCATGCCGGTTCAACGCTGTGGCGATCAGCGTCGGCCACCATGGGGGCGATGAGCGGGTGCCCGTGGTTCACGCCCGTATCCAGCAGGGTGATGTACGAGTTGCCCTCGTGCTGAGGCGTCAGGCGTTGCTGCAGGTCGCCAGCCCATTCGGCTTGCTCGTTCAGTGGCAGAGAGGCGAAGAACTCGGCCGTGGTCTTCGACCGCCGGATCTCCGCGACCATGTTGAGCACGAGTGCCGACTGCAGCAGCTGGGCTTTGCTGCCGTTCACTTGCGCGACGGACCGCTCCGGGAAGTGCAAGACGCGCTCGCTCACAATCAGGCCGGCCATTGCGGCCACTGTGCGGAAGTCAGCAAGAACCTGCTCGCGGTGCCCACCTGCAGGAAGCCACGCTTCCCACCAAATTGCCTCGGCGTCCGAAGCTGGCAGCGCTTCAGCGCTGTCCGTCCATAGCGAACCGAACGTCGCCACGCGCACAGCGCGGATGGCGTCGATCAGCGACTGGTTGTCGCGCGGCCTGCCGATGCTGTCGGTCTTGTGGTCGACATAGTCGGCGATGAGCTTCTCGAAGTGAGGCAGCTTGCCCTGAGGCACGAAGACCGTTGCCATCACCTGGTTGCCCTGCTGCCGTACGTTCATGAGCTCGATGCCTGAGCGGTCCCGAGCAAGGCTCTCGGCGGCCATCTCGACGCCTTGTTGGCTCTCGAACTCTACCTGGACGCCAATCGCGGTCTGCACATTGACCGCCAGCTGCTCGGCCACACGTTGCTGCTGAACCGCTGCTACCTGTGCGAGCTGAGCTCTCAGGTTGACCGCGTGCTGCCCTCGGTCCAGCGGCGGCACCGGCGGCCGTTCACCACCACCGCGAGCCGTATATCCCTCAGTGGTCCGTGTGTCCTGCGGGAAGAGGTGCGGGCGCCGCTGTTGGTCCTCGGTGGCCATGCAGGTCGCGCGTGCTTATTCTTTGTTCGTCGCGGTGCGACGGCGCACGGCTTGTCGTTGCTGCAGAAGGCCGCGGAGCGCCTCCGCCGGCACGCTGTCCTGATCGTGCATCACGACTTCCTTGACCGCGTCGTCGATCGCGCGCGCGATCTCCGCGTGGCTCAAGCCAGATGCTTCGGCTGCCAGCTCGCCGATGGCCCTGGCCGACTTCAAGTAGTCGCCGAGCCGCATTCGCAGAAGCGCCTCGATCTGGTCGGTTGAAGGCACTTGGTACTCGACCACGTCGTCGAAGCGCCGGAAGAGGGCCTCGTCCAGGATGTCCGGGTGGTTCGTCGCGGCGGCGATAACGCTGTTCGAGTCGTCCTGCTCGATCATCAGCAGGAAGCTGTTCAGAATGCGGCGAATCTCGCCCACGTCATTTGACATGCCGCGCTGGCTACCGATTGCGTCGAACTCGTCGAAGAAGTAGACGCCTCGCGTCGACGACACAGCATCGAACACCTGGCGCAGCTTCGCGGCGGTTTCACCCATGAACTTGGTGATGAGAGCGTCCAGCCGGACCACGAACAGAGGAACACCCAGTTCGCCGGCGAGCGCTGCAGCGGTCATTGTCTTGCCGGTACCGGAAGGACCTACAAGCAACAACTTGCGCCGTGGATGCAGGCCGTGGCTGCGCAGCTTGGTCAGGTGCCGCTGTTCTTTTAGTACGCGCTGCAGGCTTTCGAGCAGCGGCTTGGACAGCACCATGTCCGAGAGGCGGCGAGACGGATACGAGACGCTCAGGAGCGACGCGAGCTCGCCTTTCGGCCTGGCGATCGGGATGGCGCCATCCGCGCCCGTGGTGTGCCGGCGCGACTTCGCTGCGTCGATCAGCTCGCGCAGCTCTTCCGCGAGCTTTCCATGCCCTTGTTTCGCCTCGTGGGCAGCCAGCTGCATCGCGACCGAATAGAAGTGGCGATCGTCGCCCTCCGCGAAGGAGCGCAGCAATGCTTTGAGTTGATCGCCGTTCGCCATGATCAAAGCATTGTCCCGCACTCTCGAGGGTCTGCCCAGGCTGGTTGTAGGCGGCACGCATCAGACCTCACCGCAGTCGATAGGCGAATTGACATCCCGTGACCGTCCGGCGCGTCCCCCGGCCTGACGGCCGGGTCGGGCTCTGGTGCTGCGCATCGAGCCGCCTGCGGCGTCTCGCCCGCCTGGCGGCGGCTAACGATCCCTGACGCCTTGCGCGCCGGTGCCGGCGCTGCAGCGCGCTGACGCGCTCGCGGCTGGCCAGGGGTGGCTGGGGCGCGCGCCCGAGCGACTTTCGCGCGCGAAAGTAGATCCGTGGACCGCCTGGACCGGCCAGGCGGGGAGGGCGGCGCCGGCGGTGGCGT
>Ga0207671_10000211_pt1 | contig 88074 bp, 80 predicted proteins | sample KBSC24metaG_FD_184352 | JGI IMG/M metagenome (GOLD analysis project Ga0207671, IMG submission 184352) | Corn rhizosphere microbial communities from Kellogg Biological Station, Michigan, USA - KBS C2-4 metaG (SPAdes) (version 2) | ecosystem: Host-associated > Plants > Roots > Rhizosphere > Soil...
GCGTCGATGGTGTAGGCGCTGATATTGAGCGAAGGCCGCTCCGGGCGTGACGTGGGCTGCGCGGCTAAAGAGGCCGCGGCAAGAATGGGCAGGGAGGCGAGAGCCGATACCCTGCGGAGGGAGTGTTTCCGATTCAGCATTTCATTCATTAGACGCATGGTTATTCCAGTCGCGACATAGCTTTAGATGGCGTTTCCACTCCATCATGATTCCACAGGCGCGGGCACAGGGGAACCAAGGTGTTTGAGAGTGATGGCGGCCACCCGGCTGATGGCAGTTTCTGTTTCATCCACAAAGCTCGTTGGAGCGATGGTGAGGAGGCTGCGAATGCGGGCTAGCTCCATCTTCATGGACTCGCGAACCGCGCCTTCGGGTAGCAGGGGCTCGATGTGTCGGACGATGTTGCCGGCGGTAAAGGCGTTTTGAATCAGCTCGGGAACGACCATTTTACCGGCGATGAGGTTGGGCATTGCGACGAAGGGAACCTTGACGACGCGGCGGGCGATTTCGTAGGTGAGGCGGGAGACGCGATAGACCACTACGAAGGGGTTACCGAGAAGGGCGGCTTCGACGGTGGCGGTGCCGCTGGCCACGACAGAGGCTCGGGAGTGATAGAGGGCGGCGCGCGCATCGTCGACCATATGGACGGGGAGGCCTTCGCCGTGGTGTTTGACAAGTCCGGCGAGCATCTTTCGCTGGGAGGCATTCAGAGTAGGCGCCAGAGGAATGATGAACTCGAATTCCTTGCGGGAGCCGGCGGCGCGGGGCCCGCGGAGGGAGAGGATGCGCGCGGCGGCGAGCATCTGGGGGAGGTTGTCGCCGATCTCTTTTGCGCGACTGCCGGGCAAGAGGGCGATCCAGGAGCGGGATGTGTTGAGACCGGCTTCGCGGGCGAAATGGTCGCGGGAGATCTCGGGGATGGGAAGGTCGGCAAGGGGGTGTCCGACGAAGGTGGCTTCGACTCCGTGGTCGCGATAGAACGGCTCCTCGAAAGGGAAGATGACGAGCATTTTGGAGACGTACTGCTGGACAAGCTTGATGCGGTGCTTTTTCCAGGCCCAGAGCTGAGGGCTGACGAAGAAGATGACAGGGATGCCAAGACGATCGAATTCTTCAGCGAGCTTGAAGTGGATGTCGGGGAAATCGATGAGGATGGCGATGGTCGGCCGCTGGCTGCGAATGGAGGCCTTTAGGCGGCGGAACTCGCGGTAGATGCGAGGCAAGTGGCGGACGACCTCAGTGATTCCCATGACGGCGACATCTTCGGAGCGGACGATGCGGGTAAGTCCAGCCTGGACCATGCGAGGTCCGCCCATGCCGATGAAGGCGGCTTCGCGACCGGACAGGGCGAGCTGGTTGCGCAGCTCATCGATGAGGAGTGCGCCGTAGTGCTCGCCGCTGGCTTCGCCGGCGGAGATGAAGATGGTGGGATCGGACATACGTGCGTTGGCCTTGGTCCCTGCGCGTTGAATCCAATGATATAGGGGACGAGAGGCAGGGGACGAGGGACTAGGGACTAGGGACGAGGGACGAGGGGACAGGGGGACGAGGGAACGAGGGGTGCTGGCTTAGGCGACGGTTTGGGCTACGGTCTCGAGCGGGGGAGCGGCGCTGGCTTTGAGGCGGTTGATGAGGGCTTCCATTTCCATATAGTTCTTGCCTTCGTGGATCTGGCCGTCACGAACGACGAGGACGGAGCAGCCTTCGAGCGAGACTTTCTGAAGGGTTGGTGCGAAGCCGAGGGAGTCGCCCAGGTGCGTCATGCCGGCGACCCAGGTGACGGCGACGCGATCACCCTCGCAGATGGTGTCGAGGACGGTGACGTGGATGTCAGGGAAGGCGCCGATAAAGAAGCGGTGAATCTCCTTGAACTTGTCGGGACCGATGAGGATGGAGTTGGCCTCAGGAAAGCCATATGATTTGCCGCCGGGAGCGAACATCTCATCGATGGCGTCTTCGCTCTGCTTGTTCCAGACCTCTTCAAACCAGTGGTGGACGAGTTCACGATTGGCTGTGGACATGGCGGACCCCCGTGCGCGGAAGGATAGCAAAGACGGGGAAGAGAAGACAGAGGAATGTTGGATTTGATGAGCAACAACCGCGAATCGCATTCCGGCTTCTCCCGCGCGAGCAGCGACAACCGCGGGGTTCAATGCCAGGATGTTGGTTTGAAACGCGATGTCATCGAACACCTTGAAGGTATTTGCGACGTTTTCGCTCGATGTCTCGATCTCATCGATCGCCCTGATCATGGCTGCCAGTGACGGGAAATGCGTTTACTTATTCGCAAGTTGGAGACGCCGGCTAACGAGGGCAGCAGTGGACCAGTCAGGCCAACTGGGCGCGGTGACGTAAAACAGCCACGGCTCACCATTGCCGGTTGCGGGGTCAGCTCCGTCTCCGATCAGCGTGGGGTAGAGGATGCTATTCGGGCGGTGCGTGATGGTCCCTGAAGCAACTGGGCTCGACCAGGAAAGAAGGGCGGCGCCGTGCCGAATTTCGATGGTGTTGTTCCCGGTTGTGTAGGCGATCAGATATTGCTGTATAGCCGCATCATAGAGAACCGACGGAAAACTGCCGGGGGTGGCGATGACAGGAGTGTAGTGGCCTGAGTTGGCAGCTGCATTTGGATCACCGCTGGTGCCCGGTTCGGTGAATCCTCCCTTGTAGAACTTCTTAAAGAGTGTGGGAAAAGCTGCAGTATTGCCCGAGAACGCATCTTCGACAACCTGTGCGAGCGGCGCGCGGGCTACGGCGAGGCAGGAGTCTTGATTGCAGGGGCTGCTGGTTGCGGCGGCCGGATCAAGGTCAGAGTAAAAGACGTACAGGAATACGCTGGAAGGGTCTGCCGCAGCGAGGTTCGGGATGTGTTGTCCGTTGCCATCGGCGATGAGGAGCGTTCCTCCACCAACCTCAAGGTTTGCATTGGCGTTGATGATCGACGAACGCGTGACGTAAGGTTGCAGGATCTCGCCGAGCTTCGAAAAGGTCGCTCCGCGATCCTTCGAGATGGCCATGCCCAGCGAGGAATAGAAGCACTTACCTAGCCCACTGCACGCACCGCCCTGCGATTCCCCGTGATAGATGTGCAGAACACCGGCTGCGCCCGCAGCGCTGGTAACTGCGAGAACCGGCCCTCCGCCAGCATAGTCCCGATCGAATGTGTAGCCATTGGGGTCACCGTCAGGGCTGGGAGTAATGGCTGCGGAACAGCCATATGACGCATTGATGGAAGTGAGCGAGCCACCGAGACGGTAGGTGCCCCCCGTGAATGGAGTGCCCGTGCAGGTGGAGGTACTTCCGCCCGCCATGAAGAATGTGTAGGCGCCGCCGTTTGCAAGAACACCGATGGTGCCATCAGGAGGGCCGTACTGAAAGCCTAAGGCGTTGCGCTGAGAGGTAGTGAGAACGATGGATTCTGGACTGGATGTGACGGTGAGAGCGTTGGGTGGGACCGGAAAGGTTGTTGCCACTCTAACGCCGCCGCAAGAGACAAGCACAACACTGAGACATAGCACCGAGAGAGCATGTGTTTGCCATTGCGGGCCGCGAAGCACAAAGCCTCCTTGAGATGCAGTTTCTGCCAGTCTTGATCTTGAACATCAAGATACAGGAATAAGACGCTGTTCATCTCAATAGGTCTGGTTGCGGCGGGTCTTTAACTGATGAAGGTGGCGGCGATGCGATCGAGGGATTCGCGTCTTGTGCGGGTGGCGGCGGCCAGTTCCTTGAGGAGCGGGTAGGTCTGGTTCCAGTCGATGCAGGCGTCGGTGATGCTCTTGCCGTAGGTGAGGGGCTGGCCGGGGATGAGTTTCTGCGCGCCGGCGACGAGATTGCTCTCAAGCATGACACCAATGATGTCGGGATTGCCGGCGGCGATCTGTGCGGCGACGTCGCGGCAGACGATGGGCTGGCGGTTGTGGTCCTTGCTGCTGTTGGCGTGGCTGCAGTCGATCATGATTCTTGGCTGGAGGCCTGCGTTCTGGAGAGCGTCGGCGGTCTGGTCGACGGACTCGGCGGTGTAGTTGACCATTTTGCGGCCACCGCGGAGGATGATGTGCGTTTCGTTGTTGCCGCGGGTGACGAAGATGGCGGACTGGCCGTGCTTGGTGTGTCCGAGAAACGTGTGCGAGTTCGCGGCTGAGAGAATGGCGTCGATGGCGACCTGGATGTCGCCGGAGGTTCCGTTCTTGAAGCCGACTGGGCAGGATACTCCGGAGACGAGCTGGCGGTGGACCTGGCTCTCGGTGGTGCGCGCGCCGATGGCTCCCCAGCTGACAAGTCCCGCGATGTACTGCGGGGAGATCATGTCGAGGAATTCGGTGCCGGAGGGAACGCCCATGTCGGCGAGGTCGAGCAGGAGATTGCGCGCGAGTCGCAGGCCGTCGTTGATTTTGTAGGAGCCATCGAGATGGGGATCGTTGATGAGGCCCTTCCAGCCGACAGTGGTGCGCGGCTTTTCGAAGTAGACGCGCATGACGATTTCAAGGTCGGCGGAGAATTCCTTGATGGCGGACTTGAGGAGCGCGGCGTATTCGACGGCGGCTTTGGTGTCGTGGATGGAGCAGGGGCCGACCAGGACAAGGAGGCGCGGATCGCGGTGGGCGAGAATGCGCGAGACGGCAAGACGGGCGTTGAAGATGGTGGCGATGGCGTCGTCGGAGACGGGGCGTTCTTCCTCCAGAAAGACGGGAGGGAGGACCACCTTGGTCCACTGGATGCGAACGTCTTCGATGCCGGGGTTCATGGGAATCGCTGGTTCCAGATTAACAGCGCCGGTGAAGCAGGGGACGAGGGGGCAAGGGGACGAGGTGACAAGGGGGCAAGGGGACAAGGTGACGAGGTGACGAGGAGCAGGGAGCGAGGAGCAGGGATTAGGGAGGGAGCCTCAGCGGCGGGATTTGCGTTTGGCGTCGGCGCGGGGCCAGTACTGGAATTCGTCGGAGTAGAGTTCGCCGTTGAGATCGGATACGCGCTGGGTGAGGCGGGTTTGTGCGTCGGCGATGGCCTGGTTGTAAATGACGGGGCCGATTTCTTCGAGGAAGAAGTTGAGGAGGAGGGAGGCGGGAAGATCGCCGATGGGGGCATCGATGGAGTTGAGGTTCTCTTCGAAGTAGCGCTGGAGGGAAGAGATGGCAGTGGCGCGCTGCTGCTTGTCGAGTTCGAGTGTGGCCATCGGGGCGGGCTCCGGAAATGGGATGAATCGATGTTACTGAATTCACGTTCTGTGCAACCGGACACATGTTGAAGACCGTCAGTGGGTAGGTTGATGGTGAGGTGAGCTGGTTCGCGACGGAAAGGGCGTGAGGCACGAATAACGGCCGGCTTTTGGCTATCGAGAGTCGGTCTTATGAGTTGCGGCGCGGTGTCGCAGTTTCCGCCAGAGGAGCCAAGCACCGACTGCTATGGTGAGCCAGGCAAGAGTGGCGAGAAGGAAGACGACCCAGGGGCTGGTGCGGGGAAGCCAGATACAGAAGACGAGTGCGAAGCCGGCGAGAGCGATGCAACCCATTGCGGCTCCGTAGGCGTCGATGGCGGCGACAGTGCGGCCGCGGTTGGTGCCGTTGTAGCCGGCTCGGGCTTTGTGCTGTTTTTCATGGGCTTCGACGAGGCTGGCGCCGGCGGGGAAAATGGCGGGGAAGGCCAGGAAGAGGCCGCCGACAATCGGGCCATAGTGCTGGGCGATGAGGCCAGCGGCTACACAGACTGCTCCGCCGAAGACGAAGCGGATGATCCACTCGTGTGGCTTGATTCCTTTGATTGCAGAGAAGCGAGCCCCGATAATCATCGCGGTTACCTGATCGCCAGCCAGAATGCGAAAGATACTGCGAACCAAATTGGCAGTAGTGACAGAGTCGCGGTGAGGGCGCTGGGTTTGAAGCGCCAGAGAAGCCAGGTGGTGGAGGCGGCGTAGCAGAGGAATGCGATGGATCCGAGGATCATGGATCGTGCTTCGGTGGCGGCATAGTGAGGACCGTGAGACGCGATGGTGAGGCCGAGGGTGGCGAGTGCGATGGAGGGCGCGGCCCCGAAGAGTCCGGCGAAGCTTTTGGGGCGAAACATTTCCGCGAGAACGGCGAAGAAGCTGACGATGACGCCGCCAATGAAGAAGCGAGCGAGAGATTCTGAGAGTTCGGCTGACATGGATCTTCTCAGGCGGCTCGCTGAGCGTCTTTGATGGCACGCATGGCGACTTCAGCTCCTTTGCAGCCGAGAAGCTTGTACCGCTTGCCCTCAAGGTTGTGGTAGTTGACGAAGAACTCTTCGAGTTCGTGAACGAACTGCTTGGGAAGGTCTCCGAGTTTTTTGATGTAGGCGTATTCGTGGTTCATTTCTGCAACGGCAAGGAGGCGGTCGTTGCGGGTCTTCTTCTTGCCATCGACCTGTTCGCCTTCGATGATGCCGATGAGTCGGGCGCGAACGGCGATGCCAGGGAAGGCGGGCTCGTCCATGAGGAGTAGAACATCGATGGGATCGCCGTCCGGCGCCTGAGTGCGTGGAAGAAAGCCGAAGTCGTAGGGGAAGGACATTCCAGCGGGAAGGACCTTTTTGACGGTGAAGATATTCTGCTTTTCGTCGTAGGCGAACTTATTGCGGCTGCCTTTTGGGGTCTCAATGATGACCTGGATCAGCCCGGCATCTTTGTCTACGGGCTTGAGCAGGATAGGGTTTCTCAGGCTCCTGGCGGGCTTTTTCGGCATGAGTGACTCCGCGGTTACATTCTTTTCACATTTGTAGAAGAGGGTGGGATGCTTTCGGTTGCCCCAAAAGAGCTGATGGACAGGAGTTAGGGCCAGCTAGCAGCGATACCTTGACACTGATGATGTGAGATTTCTAGAATTGGAAAGGCGAACCGTTCCAAGCAGAGATTGTAAGCATCTCATTGTGAGAGGTTTGCTCCGGCCCATGGGGCGCAAGCGGCCGGTGCTCACGAGGTAGCTGAGCGATGCCTGAGATACGTGTCAGTCCGCGCGAGCGGCTGGTTCTTACGGCGATCATTGAGCTCTATATCGCTACCGGCGAACCTGTGGCTTCGCAAGCCGTTGCCGAACACTTCACACATAAGGACGGGCTGAGCTCGGCGACGATCCGCAACGTGATGGCGTCGCTGGCGGATGCTGGAATGCTGGAACAACCGCATACGTCCTCAGGAAGGGTGCCGACGGCTGGTGCCTTTCGCTACTACGTGGAGCAGATTACGCGGCCGGATGCACCTCTGGGTCGGATTGGGGTTTCGGCGGCGATTCCGGCGGGCGGAACTTCGCTGAGCGAGCAGAGGCGCGGGCAGATCGAGGATATTTTTTCGGGGGTTACGAGTTCGAACGAGTACCTGGAGCGGACCTCGCATGTTCTGGCGCTGATTTCGAGCGGGCTGGGTGTTGCGCTGGCGAGCAGTACCGCGAATCAGGTGCTGGAACATATTCATTTTTCGCGGCTCTCCGCCGGGCGGGTGCTGGCGGTGGTGGTAACACAGGCAGGTGCGGTGCTGGATCGTGTGCTGTCGCTCGATCGCGAGCTGACGCATCTGGAATTGGAGACCGCGGGAAGGTATCTGAACGAGACCTTTCATGGTTGGCCCATTGAGCGGATTCGGACGGAAATTGCTCGGCGGATGGATGAGGAGCGGGCAGCCTACAATCAGCTGCTCACATCCGTGGAGGAGCTTTGCCGGAAGGGCGCGCTGACGGTAGGGGAGGGTGCGCAGGTGCTCTACGTGGAAGGCATGGCGAACCTGATTGCGGCGGAGTCAGATCGCGAGAGGTTGAAGCAGATGCTGCTGGCGCTGGAGGCGAAACAGCGGCTTGTGGATTTACTTACGGCGTATGTCAATGGGAGTCAGCAGGAAGTCCGGGTGGTGGTTGGGCTGGATGAAGCTTCCCCAGCGATGCAGGACCTGGTGCTGATCGGGGCGCCGACCCGGCTGGGTGGGACCAGCCTGGGGACGGTTGCAGTGATCGCACCGACCCGCATCCAATACCAGGAGATGATCCAGGCAGTGCGGTATGTGGCGCGTCTGTCGGAGCGGATACTGGAGATACCTGAGCAGTAGGGGTCGGTTCCAGGGGCAAGAGGGGCTGAATTGAGGTGCTGAGAACTGGGTGTGGCGGGATCTGGAGCCACATTTATTAACAAAATCAGCAAGTTAGCGCCGCTTCGCGGGGTAGCAAGTTAGCGGAAAAGCAATTCTCGCGTAGAGCCAGAAGTCCAATCTGCATGGATCCAGTTCGGCGCACGGCTGAAGTCTTGCCCTGAAACGGGTATCGCCAAAGGAATTTATCATTGACTAAGAAGCGAAATATTTGGGGAATACGCAGAGATATGCCAGAGAGGGAAGCAGAGTTGACGGCTTTGGAAGCTACGGAGAGTGCCTCGCCTGAGAAGGCGGTTGCGGAGGCGGGAGAGAGTCCTGCTGCTGAGGTCAGGAACGAGGATGCCCAAGCAGGCCGGGGTGAACTTGATCAGCTGCAGGCCGAGTACGAACAGGTGAAGAAGGAGCGCGACGGGCTAATCGACCGTCTGGCGCGGCTTCAGGCGGAGTTTGAAAACGCACGCAAGCGGGCGGAGAAAGAGAAAGCCGATTTTCGCGATTATGCGACCGGGTCGGTGGTGGAGCAGTTTCTGCCGGTGCTGGACAATTTTGAGCTGGCGCTGAAATCGACAGGGACGACGGAGCAGTTGAAGGCAGGGGTTGAACTAATTGTGAAGCAGATGGAAGAGATCCTGCGCGGGTTCCAGGTGCAGCCGGTGGCGACGGTGGGGCAGGAGTTCGATCCGCGTCACCATGAGGCGATGGGGTCGGTGGAGCGCGAGGATCTTCCGGACCAGCATGTGGCGGAAGAGATTCGGAAGGGATATAAGCTGCGCGAGAAGCTGCTGCGTCCGGCGCTGGTGCGCGTGGTTTCGAATCCGAAGCAGAAGAGCGAATGAACTATTTGGGCCCGGAGCAGGCCCCTCAAGAGGAAGGGGTCTGAGTCCGTTTGTGTCTCTGGCCCATCTGTAGATGAGAGAAGGTAGAAACAGGTTTGAATTCAAGAGTGAGCAAAGCTGACTATTACGAGATTCTCGGTGTGTCGCGGGATGCGAATGAGCAGGAGCTCAAGAGCGCGTACCGCAAGCTTGCGCTGAAGTACCATCCAGATCGCAATCCTGGAGACCACGCATCGGAAGAGAAGTTTAAAGAAGCGAGCGAGGCGTACCAAGTGCTGAGCGATGCGGACAAGCGCGCGGCGTACGACCGGTTCGGACATGCGGGCGTGAGCGGTGGAGGTCCGGGCGGATTTGGCGGGTTCTCAGGCGCGGTGGACCTGGGGGACATCTTCGGTGATCTATTTGGCGAGATGTTCAACATGGGCGGGCAGCAGAGGGCGGCGCGACAGATGCGCGGCGACGATCTGCGGTATGACCTGACCATTGATTTTCAGGAAGCGGTCTTCGGGACGGAGAAGGAGATTCGCATCCGCCGGCTCGAGGTTTGCGAGACGTGCAAGGGAACGGGCAGCAAATCGGGGCGCGGGCCGGTTACATGTCCACAATGCCAGGGGCGCGGGCAGGTTCGATACCAGCAAGGATTCTTCTCAGTGGCGCGCACGTGCAATGCGTGCGCCGGAAGAGGATCAATCATCAGCGACCCTTGCGACACCTGCCGCGGCGAGACGCGGGTCACAAAGGAGATCAAGCTTACGGTGAAGGTTCCCGCGGGCGTGGAAGAGGGAACGCGGATCCGCTACAGTGGCGAAGGCGACGTAGGCCGGAATAACGGGCAGACCGGCGATCTCTACATCGTGCTGGCGATCAGGGCGCATGACTTCTTCCATCGCGAGGGACAGAACCTGCACTGCGTCATTCCGATCAGCTTCCCGCAGGCAGCGCTGGGAGCAGAGATCGAGCTTGAAGGCGTGGACGGGCCGGTCATGCTGAAAATTCCGGAAGGCATTCAGAGCGGGAAAGAGATTCGGGTGCGCGGGAAGGGTGTGCCGTATCTGAACGAGAAGGGACGCGGGGATCTGATTGTGAAAGTGGTGGTGCAGATTCCGAAGAAGCTGAGCAAGGCACAGCGCGACTTGATTTCGGAACTGGCGAAGTCGATGTCGGTGGAGAACAAGCCGACGTCGCCAGGATTGCTGGAGAAGATGAAGGACCTGTTCAGCTAGCAAGTTCGATCAGGTACAAAGTGAAAGTGCAGAGCCGCCCAGCGACGGGCGGCTCTTTTGTTTTCATCTCAGATCGCGAGTAGCACGATGACCAGGACGCACACACCCATAAGGAGGCTGGGGAGATCAGTGAGTGCAAAGGCGACGGGATCCTCGTTGAGTTCTCCGCGGGAGGCGAGCAGCCAGACTCGGGAGGTCCAGAGAATCATGAAGGGAACGATCAGCCACAGGTAGCGCGCATGGCTGTAGAGCCTGATGACGTCCTGGCTGCTGATGTAGTTGGCGAAGATGACCACGGCAGCGAAGGCGCTGGCAGTGCCGAAGGCGCGCATCTGCTCAATGTCGGTCATGAGGTACCCGCGTCCGTTCTTGAGCTGATTTCCGGAGAGGCGGATTTGCTCAAGCTCGGCGAAGCGCTTCACAATTGCGAGCGAGAAGAAGAGGAAGATTGCGAAGCCGGCGAGCCAGTGGGAGATGGGCGTGTTGGTGGCGGCGCCGCCGGCCAGAATGCGGACCGTGTAGAGGCCGGAGAGGACGAGCACATCCACAAGAGCGATGCGTTTGAGATAGAGAGAGTAGGCGAGAGTGGCGGCGATGTAGAGCCCGAGCCACAGCATGAAGTCGAAAGGCAGAGCGCGCGCCAGGATCAGGCCGAGGATAAGAAGAGCAGCAGATGCGATGAGGCCGATGGCGGGCGCAAGGTCTCCGGAGGCGAAGGGGCGGGAGCGGTTGCGAGCGCTGCGTCGATCGGCATCGATGTCGAGGAGATCGTTGACGAGGTACGTGGCGGAAGCTGAACAGCAGAAGCAAAAGAACGCGAGAGATGCCTGGCTATATACGGATAGAGTGCGGTGATGTGCGAGCAGGGGCGGAAGCAGGATGAGGAGGTTCTTCGCCCACTGATGGGGACGGAATGCTTTGATGAGCGAGCGAAGCGAATTGGCTCGCTCCTCGAATATGTGTGAGGGTGCGATCCCGCGCTTGCGGATGCTGCTCCGCAACGCGGCCGTGGGATTGGCCAGCATCTTCTCAGAGGCCTCGGAGAGCAGAGGCAGATCGGCGGTGCTGTTGCCGATGTAGGCGAAGCCGTCCTGTCCGAACTGGCTATGGAGGATCGCGAGTTTGTTTTGTCCGGTGAGATTTGTTACGCCATCGCTGCCCAGGACGCCACGGAAGATACCGAGATGCTTCGATACGCGCTCAGCAAGACGGACATCGGCACCGGTGGCGAGGTAAAGCTCGCGTCCCCGGGCGCGTTCCTGCTGCAGGAAGTGGAGGAGCGTGCGGTTGTAGGGCAGGTGGGCTACGTCGAGTTCAACGTGGGAAGTGACGAACGCCTTGAAGGCGGCTTTGCCGTGGATCAGCGCGCGGGGTAATTGAAGAAGGAGCCGTGGGTGGTTACGAGCCAGGACGAGAAGCGAGTCCACGAGGGTGTCGGATTTGACGAGGGTGCCATCCAAGTCAATGCAAAGAGGCTTGATGCTGGTCGTTGTTAATGCTGGCTGGGAGAGAGCTTGCGGCAATGTTTACCTCGAGTTGGGCCACCCGCCGAAGGAAACCGCGGCTCCGGGTACGGTGCTCGAAACGAAGCCAAGTGATTCGTTGGTCTTCGCTGGCTTGGGATCGTGCTGGTCGAATGAACGAAACGGCTCAAGTATATCGCGATCGATTTGTGGACTGAGGCCCGAGAAGTTCCGCAGAGACGCGCGACCCGTCCAGGAAGGGATCCGGGAAGGGAAGGATATGGTCTGTAACATCAAGTTCTTACGTCGAAAATCGCAGCGTATAATCGCGGCAAGATGCCGCTGGGGGAACATCAGTTTATAGATCACTATGAAATCCTCGCGCTCATAGGAGCGGGGGGGATGGGTGAGGTGTATCGGGCACGCGACACGCGTCTGAACCGCGACGTGGCGATCAAAGTTTTGCCCGGATTCTCAAGCCCAGAACCGGACCGCCTGCGGAGATTCGAACAGGAAGCGAGAGCGGCAGCGGCGCTGAACCATCCGAACATCCTTGCGGTTTACCAGATGGGGGTCTATGAGGATGCTCCGTACCTGGTTTCGGAATTGCTGGAGGGCGAGACGCTGCGGGAGCGATTGAAGCGAGGCGCCCTGCCGCTGCGGAAGGTGATTGACTACGGCGTGCAGATTGCGAAAGGGCTCGCTGCGGCACACGAGAAGGGCATTGTCCATCGCGATCTGAAACCGGAGAATCTGTTCCTTACTAAAGACGGACAGGTAAAGATTCTGGACTTCGGTCTGGCGCGTTTGACGCAGGCAACACCGTCCTCTTTCTCGCAGGCTCCGCACGAGGTGGAGACGCTTCCGGGGCTGATGATGGGCTCGATGGGGTATATGTCGCCGGAACAAGTGCGGGGAAGCGGAGCGGATCACCGGTCGGACATCTTCACCTTCACAGCGGTGCTGTACGAGATGCTGACGGGGCAAAGGGCGTTTCAGCGGGCGACCTCGATCGATGCGATGAGCGCGATTCTGAACGAGGATCCGCTTCAGCTGGCGCAGATGAAACCGAATCTTCCGGTGGGCCTGGAGAAATTGCTGCAGCGAGGTCTCGAAAAGAATCCGGAACAACGGTTTCAATCGGCGTCGGACCTGGGATTCGCGCTGGAATCGATGTCGGATGCCACGCACTCGACATTTGAGACGACGCGGAGGTTTGATCGCGAGCCGGCGGAGCGGACGCATGGAAGACTGATTGCTTTGATCGTAATTGGGCTGTTGATTGTGACGGCCGTCGGGGTGTGGATCTGGATGAGGCCGTTGGCGCAACCGCAGGTAGCGAATTACGTGCAGTTAACGCACGACGGCGTGCAGAAGACGCTTGTGGGGACGGATGGATCGCGAATTTTTCTGACGATAGGGGACTCGGGCCGGGAAGAGACGGCGGCGATTCCAGTGGGAGGCGGCGAACCCGCGCGGATTGCGATGCCCGCGGTGGACATGGTTCCCGTGGATATGTCGGCAGATGGATCGTCATTCCTCGTGGTGGATGGAACTGGCTATCCGACCACGGGACCGTTGTGGAGTTTGCCAGTGCTGGGAGGTTCGCCGCGAAGGCTGGGAGATGCTACCGGGCATACGGCTGCGTGGTCTGCGGATGGGAAGCAGATGACGTATGCAAATGGGGCAGACGTTTTCATCGCCTACGCGGACGGGGCAGGGGCTCACAAGATCGCGACGATGAAGAATTTTGTTTCCGGATTAGCGATCTCGCCGGATGACACGGAACTGCGCGTGGAGACGGAGGAGATTTCGCAGAGCGGATCGAGCGTCGTTGTGGGCGAACGGACGATGTGGAGCGTCGCTGCGACGGGCGGGAATCCGCAGCCGCTCATTGCCGATTGGCCGAATACAAGGAACGAGTGCTGCGGGCAGTGGACAGAAGCTGGGAAGTATTTCGTTTTCCAATCTCAGGGGCAGATATGGGTTTTGCCAGGCAGCCGTGGATTGTTCCGAAAAGGGACGCAGCCGGTTCAACTCACGTCGAGTCCGATGCAATTGCAGTCACCCTTACTGAGCAGAGACGGGAAGAAGCTCTTTGTGGTTGGGATGACGTTTCGAGGCGAACTGACAAGTTTTGATGTGAAGAGTGGGCAACCCTCGTTGTTCATGGGTGGGATCTCAGCGGACTGGATGGAGGCCTCACGCGACGGCAAGCAGGTGGTCTACGTGTCGTATCCGCAAGGAGATTTGTGGAAGAGCAATGCAGATGGGACAGATCGCGTGCAATTAACATTTGCACCGGCCAGGCCCGTGTTGCCGCGGTGGTCGCCCAGTGGGCAGACGATACTGTTCTTTGAATTTCCCGGTGGACCAAATCATCCGGGAAAGATGTACGAAATTCCGGCGGCGGGAGGCGCTCCGCATCCGCTATTGCCGAATGACAACCAGAACGAGCAAGATCCGACGTGGTCGGCAGACGGGAAGCGCATTGCGTTCGGAGGGGATGCGAACGACGCGAACAGGGTCGGCGGGCCGGCGATCAAGATTCTGAATGTGGAGAGCGGCGATGTCTCGATGGTGTCCGGATCGGAAAGGATGTTTTCGCCGCGATGGTCGCCAGACGGACGCTCTCTTGCCGCGATGACGAGTGACTCGAGCCGACTGATGCTCTTCGATTTTCAGACAGAGAAATGGAAAGAGATCGGTAAGGGAACGTTGAGCTGGCTCAATTGGTCGCGCGACGGACAATACATCTACATGAAGGACCTGACCGGAAGGGGAGCTGTGGAGCGTGTCCGCGTGACCGACGGCAGGGTGGAGAAGATTGCCGATCTAAGCAACTATGTGTTCACCGGACTCGGAGGCGGATCGGTTTCGGTGGCTCCGGATGGATCGGCACTGCTGTTGCGCGACCGCGGAACGCAGGATGTCTATGCGCTGGACTGGATAGAGCCGTAGCAGCTCGCGAACACTGGGAAGAAGATGGGGATTGGTGGAGCTGAGCGGGATCGAACCGCTGGCCTCCTCGTTGCGAACGAGGCGCTCTCCCAGCTGAGCTACAGCCCCACAACTTTTTAATTCTACCAGCATTTCGGCTGCGGGTTAAGTCTTGGGATATGAACCCGCTGCATGATACGGTGGGTGCGTTCCCGCGAGGTTCCTGTGAAAGGCGTTAGCTACCGCGATCCCCGGCGATGGCTTCGGCTGGCAGTACGGCTGCCGCTACTGATCGCCTGTTTTGGTATGTGGACCGCGACGAAAACAGGCTTGGCGCAAACTTTCGATGCCACATCGATACAGAAGCCAACGAATCTTGATGCAAATTGGCGGATAAAGGCAGGCGACGATCCGGCTTGGTCGCAACCGGGTTTCGATGACTCCGGGTGGATGCTTGTCGATCCGAAGAGAAGTCTGTTCGAGTACTTCCCGACGGAGCGCCCGGAGGTTTTGTGGTACCGGATGAGGGTGAAGGTGGCCTCATTTCAGCCGGCGCTGACGTTGGAAGCAGATCACCTTTCGCACGCGTTCGAAATCTTTGTGAATGGCGATCCGCTGATCACGAACGGGAGCATTTCTCCTTACAAGCCGTACAAATACCTTGCATATCTTGTGGCGCCGATTTCGAAGGCCGATGTTGAGAGCGGAGAACTGGTGATTGCCGTGCGTGTGCATCTCACGCGCGGGGAGTGGTCGGCTGCGACTCCGGGCTTGAGCTACAACAACCTCACGCTTGGCCGCCGAGAAGCTCTGCACGACGGACTGTGGCTTCGAGCAATTACCACGTTTGCAGGTTCTGCTCTGACTGTCTTGTTTGGACTGGTTGTTGGAGTGATGGCCCTGGCCCTCTATTCTGTTCAGCGCGAGCGGATCGAGTATCTGTGGATTTTGATCACAGCGCTGGGGTATGTGATTGCATTTGCCTGGCAGAGCTTGGTGACAGTGCGGAATCTTCCGCTGAGCTGGGCGGCATGCGTCGATGGCGCTCTGATGCTCTGGGTTCTTCTAAGTCCCATCTTCATGTACGTCGCATTTTTGAGGATCAGAATTCCGCGGTGGGCGGTGGTGGTTCTCGAAATTACCTCGGGCCTGGCTTTTGTCGAAGTGATCGGAGGGGACTTCGACTGGATGCTTCCTTCGGCACGGCTGGCTCTCTCGATGCCGCTGATGACGATCGCGTATCTTGCCGTTCCCTCGGTGTTGGTCATTCACCGGCGCCGCGGAAATCGTGAAGCGGGCATTCTGCTGATCCCGGCCCTATTGCAGGCAGTTGTCGCCGATTTTCATCTCGTGACTGGCGCGATGTCGTGGATCCCAAAGATCAGTACGAGGGCCTATTGGCTTGACCAGAGGCTGACGCATTATCAGTTCGGCCCGTTCGATCTGCAATTGGGCGACTTCACGAACTGGCTGTTCTGGATTTCGCTGGGCTTGATTCTGCTGCTGCGCACGATTCGTATCAGCCGCGAGCAGGCAAGACTGGAGAGCGAACTGGAAGCGGCGCGCCAGGTTCAGAACGTGATCCTGCCTGAACAGATGGAGGCGGTGCCTGGGTATTCAGTCGAAACGGTCTACCGGCCCGCGAAACAGGTGGGTGGAGATTTCTACCAGGTTTGGCCGACGCCAGAGGGCGGGTTGCTGCTGGTTGTCGGGGATGTTGCGGGGAAGGGACTGCCAGCAGCCATGCTGGTGGCAGTGCTGGTGGGCTCGATCAGGACGCTGGCGCAGATCACGTCTGATCCCGCGGTCATTCTCGCAGAGATGAATGCGCGATTGATGGGGAGATCGAACGGGGGCTTTTCGACGTGCCTTGCATTTCACTTGCGGGCAGACGGAAGTGGAACGCTGGCGAGCGCAGGTCATCCGGCTCCCTACCTGAATGGACGCGAGCTGGAAGTACCGGGCGCGTTGCCACTGGGGATTGTTGCGAGCCAGATCTACGAGTCGTGCAAAGTTCAACTCGATCAGGGAGGGCACATCACGTTTTACTCGGATGGGGTGATTGAGGCGCAGAATGCGCGTGGCGAGATGCTGGGGTTTGAACGGAGCCGCGAATTGTCGTTGCTGAGCGCGAAAGAGATTGCCGATGCCGCGAGCGCATTCGGGCAGGAAGACGACATCACGGTTGTGGTGATTGAGCGCATGCCGCTGGTGCAGGGTGGATCCGCTCTCATCATGAATGGGTGAGCAGGTCTGGAAGCGCGGAGAGCGCATCGAGGAAGATCTTGCGGTTGCCTGTGACGCGGGAGAGGACGAGCGAGCCCTCGATCTGAATGAGGGCCTGACGGGCACGTTCTTCTGCGAGGCGGCGGTTCAGACCGCTTTCACGGGCGATGGAGGCGAAAGATTCCAGCCAGGCTTTGTAGGCGTTGGAGAGCGCGGCTGCAAGTTCGGGGGGACCGCCGCGGAGGGTGAGGGAGTCGAGGACACAAGGCTTGGCGCCATCGGCGTAGAAGATGCGGAGTTTGCGAGCAACGGTTTTGATGCGGTCGGAGGGAGAGCCGGGGCCGTGGAGCGGGGCGAAGATGTTGGCTTCGAACCACAGGCCGACGTGGGCGGCGGCGGCGAGGGCGATGTCTTTTTTGCCGCCGGGGAAGCGGTAGTAGAGGCTGGCCTTTTCGAGGCCTGAGGCGGCGGCGAGATCGTTGAGGCTGGTGCCTTCGTATCCCTGCTGGCGGAAGAGCTCGAGGGCTTTTCCGGCGAGTTCAGCGTCGTTTAGCCGTGAGTGCGCCATAGGAAAGATTTTACCGTCCGTTCGGAAACTTTGTAACTTTACCGATCGTTCGGTATCTAAGGAGATAGATGCTGCCTGAATCGCAAGGGTGCAGGGCAGCTCAATCTCTGAAGGGACTACTAACATGGCAAATTCGACATTGCTTGAAGATCGGGGGACTTTTTCCGGCAAGCTAGCACGGGTCTTCTATCGAACCGCGAAGGTGGAGGGATTAAACCTGTTCTATCGCGAAGCCGGACCGGAAGATGCGCCGGCAATTGTGCTGCTGCATGGATTTCCGTCTTCTTCTCATATGTTCCGCGAGCTGATTCCGATTCTGGCGACGCGTTATCACGTGGTTGCGCCGGATTATCCGGGGTTCGGATACAGCGATGCGCCAGTGGCTGACGAGTTCGATTACACCTTCGCTCACCTGGCGAGGATTGTGGACCGTTTTCTGGAACAGAAGGAGATAGCACGGTATTCGATTTACATCCAGGACTATGGGTCGCCTGTGGGCTTCCGGCTGGCGACGGCGCATCCGGAAAGGGTGCAGGCAATCATCTCGCAGAACGGGAATGCGTATGAGGAAGGGCTGTCGTCGTTCTGGGGCGAGTACCTTACGCCGTACTGGAAGGAGCGCAATGCCGAAACAGAGGCGAAGGTGAGGGGTCTGCTTTCACTTGAGGCAACGAAGATGCAGTACCTGACAGGAGTGAGAAATGCCGAGCAGGTGAACCCGGACGCGTGGCAGCACGATCAGGCGTTGCTGGATCGCGCAGGGAACCAGGAAATTCAGCTGAATCTGTTTCACGATTACCGGAACAATCTTCCGCTGTATCCCGCATGGCACGAGTATCTGCGAACACAGCGGCCGCCAGTTCTGCTGGCTTGGGGCAAGAACGACCAGATCTTCATCGAGCCGGGCGCGCGGGCGTTTCTGCGGGATCAGCCGGAGGCGGAGTTGCATCTGCTTGATACCGGGCACTTCGCTCTGGAGGAGGACGCGGAGACGATTGGACGGCTGATGCTGGATTTTCTTGGGCGGAAGGTGAAGTGAAGCAAGTTGCGGCGGGCGTCTCGGATGGACGAGGCGCCTGCGCAAGGAGGTTGGGATGCGCGACGCGTTTGCACGGACGATGTTTTCAGATGCAGCGAAGAAACTGCAGGAGCGGGCTGGCTCGCGGGGAGCATATGAACGGATGGCGCGGTCAGGCGCTTCCGATCGTGGGCTTGGGGAGTTCGAGAGGGAGTTCATTGCTGCACGAGACAGCTTCTACATGGCGACGGTGACGCCGGATGGGTGGCCGTACATCCAGCATCGCGGCGGGCCGGCGGGATTCTTACGTGTGGTGGACGAGCGGACGCTGGCGTTTGCGGACTACAGCGGGAACAAGCAGTTCATTTCGGCTGGAAACCTGAGCGTGAACGATCGGGTGGCGTTGTTCCTGATGGACTATCCGAATCAGACAAGGTTGAAGGTCATTGGACATGCGCGAGTGCTGGAGCCGGGTAAAGGTGCGGAGCTTGAGGCACACCTGGCGACGGAGCGTGGAGCGAAGGTTGAGGGCATCGTTGTGATTGCGGTGGAGGGATACGACTGGAACTGCTCGCAACACATTTCGCCGCGGTTTACGGAGGAAGAGCTGAGGGTGTACGCGCGGGCTTGATGGCCTTTCATGATTTGCGCATGACGGTGAGGACAACGTCGGGGTCGTGGATTGTCATGCGCGTGCCGGTCGGCTCGACTGTGAAGGCGATGCGTACTGCATCAGCACCGGCGGGGTTGAAGACTCGGTTGCCGTGATGGAAAAGCGGGCGTCCCATGCTGGCGGTTCGGGTCCATGTGACGGACCCTTTCTCGGCGGCGACGTTGATGCGATCGTTCTCAGCCGGGCCAAATGGGTAGATGCCGACGATTGCGTCGAGGTCTGTCTGCGTGAGCGGTGTCGGCGAATCGCTACCGGCATCGCCAAGGGTTGCGAGGTAGTCATAGACCGCGCTGGCGGCGGGTCCACCAGCTTTGGCGTGGGCGAGAAGGCTGATGCTGTGGGGACCGCGGGTGCGCTGGAGTCCGGGCTGGGCGGTGATGAAGGCTTTGACGACCTCGAGTTGACCAAACATTGCGGCGGAGAAGATGGAAGGCCGCGCTCCCTTGGAGAGCAAGTATTCGGCGATGGGACGGTTTCCCATGTGCGAGGCTGCTCCCAGGGCAGATTCCCAGTCGCCGAAGCCCCAGTCCCATGCCGCGCGGGCGAGAGATGGCCTGGATTCGACGAGTTGCTGAACACGTTTGAGATCGAAGTGGGAGACCATCACCATCTCGTGGATGAGTTCGGGCGGCTGCGTGGGGAAGGTCGGCGGAAGTGGAGAGCTGGCTGGAGCGGGTGCCTGCGAGCCTGTCTGGCTGGAGGGTTGAGAGAAGACGAAGGACAAAGCAGGTGCGGAGAGAGCAAGGCTGGCGGTCTGGAGAAAGCGGCGGCGATGGAGTGGAACGCTGAAGGGGAAGACTGGCATCGGTGACCTCGTTTGGCGTTGATCGAGGTTCGTTCACCGGAGAGCGACACAACAAGTTAAATCGAGTCGAGTCGGGGCCAATTCGATGTAAAGAGATAAGGGATTCTCAGTTCAGCGACTTGCGGCCTTGTGTAAAGAGGAAAGTGCGGCGGGATTGGCGAGCTTTGCGGAGAACTGGGCAGTGATTTCGCGGGATGCATAGGCTTCAAGGGCGGCCGGGTCATTGAGAGGTTGATCGAGACGGACTACCCAGATGTGCGTTTGATCGGGCAGACGAATGAGATGGGCGAGGATTCGGGTCTGCGAACCGATACGCTGCACCTGGCCGAGAATGACGAACTGCGCGTGAAGTGCTTCGGCGATGTGGGTCAGATCGCGCTGGGGTCTTGGGACGCGAAGGATGGCGGCGTTGCCGATGACGCGCAGGTTGCGTTCGTTGGCGGTTGTGAGTTGAGCGACCACATCGTCGGTGAGGGCATCGGAGAAGTGGTCGAGTTGAGGATCGCCGGTTTCGTTGTCGAAGCGGGCCACGGCGATGGTGATCGGCGCGATGTGCGACCGGGAGCGGGCGTAGAGGAGGCCGGCAACGATCGCGAAGATGAGCATGAGAGCTGCGAACGAGACGAAGAGGGTTCGGTGTGAGGGTTGAACGGGAAGCGGTGCCAGCGGAGCCGCAAGAGGCTCGGTAGCTAGCTTTTGGATGGGACAGATGAATTTGTAGCCCTTGCGCGGAATAGTCTGAATGAAACGCGGGGCAGAGGAGTCGTCGCCGAGAGCGGAACGAATCTGGGCGATGCAGACGTTGAGACCACGTTCAAAATCGACAAAGGTGGATGTGCCCCAGATAGCATCGTGTAACTCTTCACGGGAGACGGTGCGGCCGGCGTGCGCGAGAAGATAGGCCAGAACCTTGGCTGGTTGTGCCTGAATGCGTACCACAATGCCGTTGCGACGGAGTTCCGTTGCGGAGAAGTTGAATTCGAAGATGGCGAAGCGGACGGTGCCTGATTGGAGAGATGTAAGCGGCTCGGGATTCGGCGCGACGTTCGGCATGAGGAATTCTGCCTGACTACGCTATCAGCTTTTGCGCGAGTGAAGAAGAGGCGGAGCCTATGCGCGAAAACATGAAGGCCGGGAGCGATGCTCCCGGCCCTTGGCCAGTCTCTGGAAATTTAGGCACCTGCGGTGCGGCCAATCGCGCCTTCGGCGCAAGCAGGAATGTTATGTTGATGAGGAACTCGGGTTCGTGAGGACGTTTTCGAATCTACTGAATCGTAGGCTTTGCTTCCGGCGCATTCTGGATTGGATGCAATTGAATTTCAGGCTCACCTTCGATTTCCCATTTTGCTGAATCGAGCTTTCCGAGTTCAAGCGCGGCTTCGATGATCTTGTCGACGTCCAGTTTCGGACCGTCGCCTTCGACCTTTGGGCGCATGACTTCTGGAGTGATAGGAACCGTGACCTGGGTGGTCTCGGTTCTTACACGACGAAGCCGAACGGTCATGGAGAGCGGGGAATCCATTGATCTAGAGCTGGTTCATGTTGGATAGGAACTCGGCGTTGTTGCGCACCTTTTCGAGGCGGCTGATGAGGAGCTCCATGGCTTCGACCGGCGACAACGGGTTGAGCACCTTGCGGAGGATCCAGATGCGCTGGAGATCTTCCTTGGGGATGAGCAGCTCTTCCTTACGAGTGCCGGAACGCTGAATGTCGATGGCAGGGAAGACGCGCTTGTCGACGAGCTTGCGGTCCAGGATGATCTCGCAGTTGCCGGTGCCCTTGAACTCTTCAAAGATCACCTCGTCCATTCGCGAGCCGGTGTCGACGAGGGCGGTCGCGACAATCGTCAGGGACCCGCCTTCCTCGATGTTCCTTGCGGCGCCGAAGAAGCGCTTCGGGCGCTGCAGAGCGTTGGAATCGACGCCGCCTGAGAGCACCTTGCCCGATGGGGGCACGATGGTGTTGTAGGCGCGGGCGAGACGCGTGATCGAGTCGAGCAAAATGACGACGTCGCGCTTGTGCTCGACGAGGCGCTTGGCTTTCTCGATAACCATCTCGGCGACCTGCACGTGGCGGGCTGCCGGTTCGTCGAAGGTGGAACTGATGACTTCGCCCTTGACCGAGCGCTGCATGTCGGTGACTTCTTCCGGGCGCTCGTCAATGAGCAGAACGATGAGGACCACTTCAGGGTGGTTGGTGGTAATGGAGTTGGCGATGGACTGGAGGAGCATCGTCTTGCCGGTACGCGGCGGAGCGACGATGAGTCCGCGCTGGCCTTTGCCGAGCGGCGTGAGCAGGTCCATCACGCGGCCGCTGGTCGCTTCGCGCACGGTCTCCATCTTGATGCGCTCCTGCGGATAGAGCGGCGTGAGGTTGTCGAAGAGGATCTTGTTGCGCGTCTCTTCGGGGGACTCGAAGTTAATGGCCTCGATCTTGACCAGCGCGAAGTATTTCTCGCCTTCATGGGGCGGGCGGACGTTGCCGCTGATCGAGTCGCCGGTCTTCAGGTCGAATTTTCGAATCTGCGAGGGGGAGACGTAGATGTCATCGGGACCGGGCAGATAGTTGTAATCGGGAGAGCGGAGGAATCCGTAGCCATCGGGCAGGATTTCGAGAACGCCATCGGCGAAGATGTGTCCTTCTTTTTCGCTCTGGGCCTGAAGGATTTTGAAGATCAGGTCCTGTTTGCGGAGGCCGCTGGCACCGGGGATGTCGAGGGTGCGCGCAATGCGGCTGAGCTCCGTAATGTTTTTTTCTTTCAGTTCAGATATGGTCATGATCACCTGCGGAAGGAGGTAAGTGGGGGACCCGAGAGGGGGAAGTACTCCAGGAGCAATAGGCGGGGTTTAAAGAGTTGCGGTCGTTGAAACCGTGCATGGGTTCATGCAGGGCGGAAGCGGTCAAATACTGTTTTCGAAATGACCGCCCGGAAAATGTTGTTCGCTTAACTTACTCGATGATACAGCAGGATCGGTTAAGCCGCGCGGCGCGTCTCGATCGGCCGGGCCGCAGTTTTCTGAATCTGCGGCAAATTGCCGGGGTTGGTGGAATGGAAGCGGACGAGGACTTCGTTGGTCGTATCCTGCAACCGTGTGCTCGGCTTGTGCAGCATCCGGGTAGCTTTGCTTGCCAATTGGCAGAGCTGGTAACGATTGGACACGTTAGAGAGTGCCCCAAAAACCAAATCAGAACGCATGAAGTGAATCTCCTTCCAGAGCTGTCCGCCGAGTGCTACCTGGCACCGCGGTACAGATAACAGATAGATATAAAGGTCGAGCTGCCCCAGCAGCCTGTCCTCCCTTTAGACGCACGAAGCGGGCGTGAAGTTCAAAAAACTTTTGCCGCAAAATCGTTGTTTTGTGGAAACAGGCAGCCGTGCCCTGCGGGAGGTCGAAGTGCTTGCGTCTACAACCTTTGCGCTTTGTAAGTCCACCTCTCGCGCTGTCTCCGAACGCACCTTAAGCGGTGAGCGGAGCCGAACACTAGTTGAGGTGGGAAAAGCAGAAACGCACAAAAGCGCTGTGCAATCTTACCCCTGCAGTTGGCACTCATGAATGTATAACGGAGGCGGAATGGGGTCAATATTTATTTTGGCTCAAAGGGGGTAAAGTGACGAGCCGGATTGGCGGAGATTTTGAGGTATAAGCCAATTATCATCAATAATTTGCACGATATTTGTACATGAGGAAGGGGCTGCCCATCGTGGAATGTGAGACTCACTCAACTGAACGAACCAATTGAGTTATCGCCGGGACGTGATTCCGATCACGTATCTATGTTCAAACGCTGACGGTTCAAGACCAGTAGCTGCGGTCCAAGGTCCTATATTGGATGGCTTCTGCGAGGTGGGAGACGGCGAGGCGATCGGCGCCGTCCAGGTCAGCGATGGTGCGGGCGACCTTGAGAATGCGATCGTGGGCACGGGCGGTTAGTCCCTGCTGCTGCATGGCGCGCTCGAGGAGGCGCTCGGAGTCGGCACCGAGTTCGCAGTGAGCACGGATCTGGCGGGTTGACATCTGGGCGTTGGAAAAGATGCGGTCGCCGGTTTTCTTGAAGCGCAGGCATTGACGGTCGCGGGCGGAGAGAACGCGGGCTCGGATTTCGGCGGCAGCTCCGCCACGCAGCTCTTTATATTGAACGGCCGGCACTTCTATATGGATATCGATGCGATCGAGTAAAGGCCCGGAGATCTTGGCGACGTAACGCTGGATCATGGGCGGGGTACACATGCACTCGCGGGACTTGTCATTGAAGTAGCCGCAGGGGCAGGGGTTCATGGCAGCGGCGAGCATGAATCGCGCCGGGAAGCTGAGGGACATGGAGGCGCGGGCAATGGTGACTGTGTGGTCTTCGAGGGGCTGACGCATCACCTCGAGGACATTGCGGGGGAATTCGGGCAGTTCGTCGAGGAAGAGGAGACCGTTGTGGGCGAGCGAGACCTCTCCGGGACGCGGTACGATGCCGCCACCGATGAGGCCAGCGTCGGAGATGGTGTGATGGGGGGAACGGAAGGGGCGCTGGGTGACGAGCCCGGCGGTGGAATCGAGGACACCTGCGACGGAGTGGATCTTGGTGGTCTCGAGCGCTTCTTCGAAAGAGAGTGGGGCGAGGATGGAAGGCAGGCGTTTGGCGAGCATGGTTTTGCCGGAGCCGGGCGGTCCGATCATAAGGATGTTGTGGCTGCCGGCGGCGGCGACTTCGAGAGCGCGTTTGGCGGTGTGCTGGCCGCGGACATCTTTGAAGTCGACGGAGAACTGCTGAAGCTCGCCCAGGATTTCCTGTGTGCTGACGGTGAATGGATCGCGCGGGACATTGCCCATCAGTGTGGAGTTAAGGAGATCGATAACGTCGAGGAGCGAAGCCACGGGATAGACGTTGACGTCTTGAACAACGGCGGCCTCGGCGGCGTTGGCGGCGGGAACGATGAGATTGGGAATCTTTTTTTCGCGGGCGAGAATGGCGACGGGGAGCATGCCCGGGATGGCGCGAACGCTGCCATCGAGTCCGAGTTCGCCGACCATGAGAAAGCGATCGACATTATCGACGCGGAGTGCGCCGTATGCACCGAGGATGCCGACGGCGATGGGAAGGTCGAAGCCGGAGCCTTCTTTCTTTAGATCGGCAGGAGCCAGGTTGATGGTGGTGATGGTGGGTGGGATGAGATAGCCGGAGTTCTTGATGGCGGCGCGGACACGATCGCGGCTTTCGCGAACGGCTGCGTCGGGGAGTCCGACGGTGTGAAAGACGTCCTTGTCGATAACTACGCCGCTGTAATCAACTTCTACGTCAATTAAGTTAGCGTCGATTCCATATACGGCTGCGCTGAGAGCTTTGAAGAGCATGGCAGTTTTCTGGTTGTAATTTGCCGGGAGTGTAGCAGATGCCATGCCGAGGTGCCTGGGCTGCCCGTCACAGGTGTTGGGGCAGCCCATTGGCGACGTGTTAGTGCGTGGTGACTGGCTCGCCTTCGACGGTAGCCTGAAGTCCTTTCTGAGCGGCGTCCTTGTTATTCGGAACGGATTTGCTATCGACCGTTTGTACCCTGGTTGCGGTTGTGGCTTTCTGGCCGGCGTCCTGTTTGCCTCGTGCCTCATAACCGGGGATGCCATCGACAGCGCCGACTGAGAGACCGGGGCCTCCGTTCATCTGCGATTCGACAGGATGTAGTCCGAACGCGTTCTGCCATGGACCGTGCATGTCGGTGTCGCCTTCATCTCCATCGCCGGTCGAGCCGTTGAAGTACTCGTCGACCAGTTGGGGTGTGACAGCGATGCGACCAATGGAGAAGGGTGATTTCTCCAGGCTTTCAAGCGCGGCAGAAAAGGCCTTCATGTGCGTGACTTCGCGGGTCATCAGGAATTGGAGCGCGTCGACAGTGCCCGGATCGTCGGTGTGATTGATGAGGCGTTCGTAGACAATTTTGGCGCGGGCTTCAGCAGCAATGTTGCTGCGGAGGTCAACGTCGAGCTCTCCTGTGATCTTGAGGTAGTCGCCGGTCCACGCATTGCCCATCGAGTTGACGAGGGAGACGCCGCCACCCCCGGCGATGCAGACGAGGGGATCGGCCTCGGCGGCTTCGCGTTTCTCTTTCATGGGCTTGAGGTGCATGCGGATGAGGGCGCCGACGATTTCGAGATGGCTGAGTTCCTCTGTTCCGATGTCAAGGAGGAGATCGCGGCGGGCGAGATCATCGACGCAGTTCCAGCCCTGAATTGTGTATTGCATGGCAGCGGCAAGTTCGCCGTTGGCTCCGCCGAACTGTTCGAGAAGCATGTTGCCGAAGCGGACGTCGGGGGTTCCGACGTCGACCGTGTACATCAGTTTCTTAATGTGGTGATACATTGACTCCTCCATTCGGGATCGCTCCCGAGGGTGACTTGGATGCAGATAAGGGCGAGGTACGTTCGATGGAGCTGAGGCTTATCTGGACGACTTATCCGGGCAATCTGACTGCCGTTCGGCCTGAGGAATAGAATCTTCTGCGGGATGACGAGTCTATTCGATCTGTACAAGCTTGGAGTGGGGCCCTCGAGTTCACACACGATGGGGCCGATGAGGGCGGCGTGCCGGTTTGCGCGTGAGCTGAAACAGGCAGGCAAGCTGGACGAGGTTGTGCGCGTGCGGGTGGACCTGTATGGGTCACTGGCGCTGACTGGACTGGGGCACGGGACGGATCGAGCTGTTCTGCTGGGGTTAGCAGGGAATGAGCCTGCATCGATTGATCCGGCGGTGATTGAGAGTACGGTGGCGGAGATTCGCGCGACGAAGAGGCTGAAACTCGCGGGGGAGCGGAGTGTTGAATTCGATGAGACCCGGGATCTGCTGTTTCGGCGGGAGACGATGTTTCCACCGGAGTCGAAGACGCAGCACCCGAATGGACTGCGGCTGACGGCGTTGGATGCGGGCGGAAATGCGATCGAGGAGAGAACCTTCTTCTCGATTGGGGGCGGGTTCATTGTTGAGGACGGAGCGGAGTCGGCGAGATCGGCCGGAGATGAGGTCACGCTGCCGTACCCATTCAAGAGCGCGGCGGAGTTGCTGGAGAGCGCGCGGGCGCATGGGCTGAAGATCCACGAAGTGATGATGGCGAACGAGTGTGCGCGGCTACGAGTTGATTATCCGAGTGCCAGTGATACGGAGCTTGAGGAGCGCGTGAGAGTGGGGATCGATGCGATCTGGCAGACCATGAAGGGGTGCATCGAGCGCGGGATTGCGACGGAAGGAATTTTGCCGGGCGGATTGAATGTGCGGCGGAGAGCGCATCGGCTGGCCGACCGGCTGCGTGAGAAGGAGACAGACGGGAAGGCAAGCGATCCGCTGGCGCCGCTGGACTGGGTGACCGTGTATGCGATGGCGGTGAACGAGGAGAATGCTGCAGGCGGTCGCGTGGTGACGGCTCCAACGAACGGAGCAGCAGGCGTGGTGCCGGCGGTGGCGGAGTACTACGAGCGGTTCGTGACGGGAGCGGATCATGAAGGGATCATCCGATTCTTTCTGACCTCGGCGGCGATTGGAATCCTCTACAAAGAGAATGCGTCGATCAGCGGAGCGGAGGTTGGCTGCCAGGGCGAAGTGGGCGTGGCGTGCTCGATGGCGGCGGGCGGACTGATTGCTGCACTGGATGGGACAAACGGACAGGTGGAGCATGCGGCGGAGATCGCCATGGAGCACAACCTGGGGATGACGTGCGACCCGATTGGCGGACTGGTGCAGATTCCCTGCATTGAGCGGAACGCGATGGGTGCGGTGAAGGCGGTGCATGCGTCGCGGATTGCGATGAGCGAGCTGGAGGAGCACAAGGTGTCACTAGACCAGGTGATCAGGACGATGTACCTGACAGGGCTCGATATGCAGTCGAGGTACAAGGAGACGAGCCTGGCAGGGCTGGCGCTGAATGTGATTGAGTGCTGAGGGCTTTTGTTCCGAGAGCGTCTTCTCGTCTACCATCCAACTCAAGATGGAATCGACAAACGAACAGCCGTTGGCTGATCCGAATCAGCAGTTAGTGAATTTCTCGCCGGAGCCAGTGAATGCGCCGCAAGGGCCAGTGGCGCCGGTGTGGCACACAGTTCTGCTGATGGTGTTGATCATCACTGTGTCGGCATTGGGCTTCGTGCGGCACTCGGGGCCGCATGGCGCTGTTGTCGTGAACCGGCTGCGCACTTATGGGACGACGGCGATTCTGGAACTCGTGCTCATAGGTTGGGTGGCGCTGGGAGTGAAGCTTCGCGGGGTTCGGCTGCGCTCGCTATTCGGGAAGGTGTCGATCAGTTTGAAGGCAATCCTGGTCGATTTCGGGATTGCGATTGTCTTCTGGATCCTGTCGATGATGGCGCTGGCGACGGTGGCGATGATGTGGATCAGTGTCGAGTCGTGGATCACGCACAAGCCGATTCCTGTGCAGACGGACAAGAGCGGTAAGCCGACAATGCCGAACCCCAGAGATGACAGAGCAGCGAAGGCCGTGGTGCAACTGGCGCCGACGAATGGCAAGGAGGTGGCAGCGTGGCTGATGCTCTGCATGCTGGTGGGTGTCGCGGAAGAACTCGTGTTTCGCGGCTATCTGCAGAGTCAATTCACTGCGTGGGCAAAGGGCGCGGCTATATCCGGTGTTGTATTTTCTGCATTGATGTTTGGTGCAGCGCATGGATACGAGGGCGCACGCGCGATGTTTATGTTGACAGTGTTCGGAGCGTTCTTCAGTCTGCTCGCTCTCTTCAGGAGAAATTTGCGAGCGGGAATCTTCGCTCATAGCTGGCACGATGCAGTCGCGGGATTGGCAGTGGCACTTCTTCACTCGCGTCATGTTCTGTGAGGATTCACTCGCGAGATGTTCTGTGAGGGGCAGTGAGTGAGGGAAGGGCCAAGAGAAATTGTTGCCACTTTTTCCACTCCATCGTCGTTTTTTTCTTGACACTGACTCCGCATGAAACTATACATTTCCTCAACTGCAACAAATGTTGCAGACCTCGATGCAAACCATCGAAAAGGGAGAATAGGCAAATGGCAACTAAGAAAGCAGCCAAGAAGGCACCCGCAAAGAAGGCCGCGAAGAAGACCGCGAAAAAGAAGTAAGCGGGACTCCAACCAAAAAGGCAACACTTCGGGGGACGCAATAGCGTCCCCCGAAGTGTTTTTGCGTATCAACGAAAGGTGCATGGATACAGGCGATGACGCGACGTCGATGGATTGCAGAAACATGGGATGAAGCAACAGCGAGCCTGGGTGGACCGCAGGCGGAACACCTGATTCGCGTGCTCCGCGTGGAAGAAGGAGCAGAGGCGGACGTGGTTGCGGGAGGTCATGTGTTCCATGCGGTGGTGGCCGGATTCTCGGAGGGAGGAGCCGGCGGCACTGCTGAGGTGAGGTTCAATTTGCTCGCCGAGGTCGAGGCGGAGCCCGCAATGCCCATTACGCTAGTAATGTCGATTTTCAAGTTCGATCACATGGAGTGGGCGATCGAAAAAGCGACAGAGCTGGGTGTCGCTGCAATCGTGCCGGTGATTGCGAGAAGGACGGACAAGCATCTCGCTCACGCAGCGATGAGACGTGCGGAGAGGTGGCGACGGATCGCGCATGAGGCTTCACAGCAATCGCGGCGATCGGATGTACCGGCGATCGAGGATCCGACGAGGCTCGCAGAGCGCGTGAAGGCCGCATCCAGTGTTCAGCGAGTGGTGCTGGCCGAACAGGAGCGCGGGATGACGCTGCGCGGAGTGCTGGAAGAGGCGATTGCGAAGGCGGGTGCGGAGATGCCTGAGCTTGAGATTGCCATCGGGCCGGAAGGTGGATGGGCTCCGGAGGAAGCGGCCCTCTTCGATGCGAATGGATGGAGGGCGGCTTCGCTGGGACCGCGGATTCTGCGCGCGGAGACTGCGGCGATTGCGGCGCTGGCAGTGATTGGTTCGATGATGGAGTAGATTCCCAGGTCAGAGGGAACTGTTGTTCCCACCCATCGCGCGATAAGACTGCGCGATGGATGGGGCACCCGGAGTGACTTCGAATCTGCCGAACTAGAGGGAGACGCCGCGTTTCCAGGGGATGAAGTCGTTCTGGCCGAACTCTTCGGCCTTGGTGAGGCGGTTGCCGCTCGCCACTTCAACACACAAGTTGAGGAGCTCATCGGCGCACTGGGGGATGGAGGTCTCACCGGTGACGATGCCGCCTGCGTCGAAGTCGATGATGTCAGCCATACGTTCGGCGAGTTTTGCGTTGGTAGAGATTTTCATCACGGGTGCGACGGGATTGCCAGTGGGAGTACCGAGGCCGGTGGTGAAGAGGACGAGGTTGGCTCCAGCGCCTGCCTGTGCGGTTACACATTCGACGTCGTTGCCGGGAGTGCAGAGGAGCGTGAGGCCAGGCTTTGTGGCGTAGTGGGGGAAGTCGAGGACGTCGCGAACGGGAGCAACTCCGCCTTTGCGCGCAGCACCTGCGGATTTGATGGCATCGGTGATGAGGCCGTCTTCGATGTTGCCCGGTGAAGGATTCATCTCGAAGCCGGATTGAACCGCCTTGGCACGCGCGGAGTAGGCCTGCATGAGGTCGTAGAAGCGCTGGGCCAGTTCGTCGGAGGCGCAGCGGTTGATGAGTTCCTGCTCGACGCCGTGGAGCTCTGGGAATTCGGAGAGGATGGATTTGCCGCCGAGTTCACCGAGGAGGTCAGAGATATAGCCGAGGGTTGGATTGGCGGAGATGCCACTGAAACCGTCGGAACCCCCGCACTTGAGGCCGATGGTGAGTGCAGAGAGCGGAGCAGGCGCGCGCGTGGCGCGATTGGCTTCGACGAGTCCGGCGAAGGTCTGTTCGAGCGCATCGGTCATGAGGACGGTTTCGCGACCGGAGCGTTGCTGATCGAAGAAGAGCACCGGCTTTGTCAGTTTGGGGTCGCGGGCACGGAGTTCGTCCATGAGCATGGAGGACTGCGCGTTCTGGCAGCCGAGGCTGAGGACAGTGGCTCCGGCGACGTTGGGATGATGAATGTATCCGGCGAGAAGGCCGCAGAGAGCCTGTGCGTCCTGGCGCGTGCCGCCGCAGCCGCCCTGATGGGTGAGAAAGCGAATGCCATCGACGTTGGGGAATACGCGGTCAGACGGGGAGGATAAGTCAGGTGTTTGGCCGTTGGATGTCGTCGCCTGTTTTGAGATCATCTGTCGAACGAGAGGGCGATAACTGTTGTGCGAGCTGCCGTAGCCGAGTTCTTCTTCAAGGGCTTCGCGCAGGCGGTCGACGTTGCGGTTCTCGCAGAAGACGAGTGGGAGGACTAGCCAGTAGTTGCGCGTGCCTACCTGGCCGTCTGCGCGGTGATAGCCCATGAAGGTGCGTGAGGACCACGCAGTGGCATCTGGGAGATGGAAGGACACGGGATGGCGCTCTGCAGTGTATCCACCGGCGCGATGACGGATATTGCGCGTGGAGAGGAGGCCGCCGCGCGCAATGGGCTGTGTGGCCTCTCCGACGACCATGCCGTACATGGTGACGAGATCGCCGGGATGGAGGTCAACGAGAGCGAGCTTCTGCTTTACGGGGATGTTCTCCGAGACGGGGCACGATGAGGAGCCGTAGTGTACGGTCATGCCGGCCGTGAGTGAAGAGAGGGCTACGAGGACATTGTCGCGGGGATCGATTTGCAGGACGGTGTCGGGCATTTGAGACCTGTGGAGAGCGGGTCTGGGTACGGACGCTCTTGGGCAAGGATACAACCTGAGAAATCTGAGCGCGCGGGCGTAGTCCGATATCATCAAGGGTTCGCGGGAGTGTTGAGATGAAAGCGATTGTGCTGGAAGGGCCGGGCAGAGCGGTCGTGCAGGATGTGGCGGAGCCGCGGCGCGTTGATGGCGAAGTGCTTCTGCAGGTGCGAAAGATTGGGTTGTGCGGGAGCGATCTGAATTCGTATCGCGGCCGGAATCCGCTGGTGAGTTATCCGCGAGTGCCGGGGCATGAGATTGCGGCTACGATCGTTGACTCGGGTTCACATCCGGAGTGGCCGGCAGGAACGAATGTGACGATGTCGCCCTATCGAGGCTGCGGACATTGCGCCGCGTGCGAGCGCGGACGGCCGAATGCGTGCAAGGACAACGAGACGTTGGGCGTGCAGAGGGATGGAGCGCTGACGGAGTTTATTGCAGCGCCGGTGGGGAAATTGTTTCGCGCGGATCTCTCGCTGAAAGAGCTTTGCCTGGTGGAGCCATTGACCGTGGGGTTCCATGCGGCGGGGCGTGGACGCGTGAGTGCGGAGGATACTGTCGCAGTGTTCGGGTGCGGGGGTGTCGGGCTGGGGGCAATCGCAGGTGCGGCGTTCAGGGGAGCGCGCGTGATCGGGATCGATGTGGATGATGCGAAGCTGGAGACGGCGCGGAAGGCTGGAGCATCGGAGTCGATCAACTCGAAGACGAGCGATCTGCATGAACGGTTGACAGAGCTGACGAAGGGGCGTGGGCCGGATGTGGTGATCGAAGCGATCGGATTGCCGGGGACGTACAGAGCTGCAGTTGAAGAAGTGGCTTATGCGGGGCGGGTAGTGTACATCGGATGGGCGAAGGAGCAGGTGGCATACGAGACACGACCGTTTGTGCACAAGGAACTGGACATCATGGGATCGCGCAATGCGGTGCCGGAGGATTTCAGGGAAGTGATCCGGATGCTGGAGGCGAAGCGGTTTCCTGTAGAGGCTGCCGTGACACACATGGTGCCGCTTGAGGAGACGCCGACGATTCTGGAGGAGTGGAGCCGGGAGCCGGAGCGGTTCACGAAGATCATGGTGGATGTGAGCTGAAAGCTTGGTTGCCTGTGCGGGGTCTCGCAGAATCCAGAAGTGAGCGCACGAAAACCAATTGCGGTGGAATCCGGGGTTCTTAGACAAAAACAGCAAGTTAGCGCCGCGTTGCGGCGTTAGCGAGTTAGCAAGTTAGCGGTCAAGCGGTTCTCGTGCACAAGTCCCCTCAGTTGTGTTTCAGAGCGTTGCGCACAGGCTCATGCCCGCACCTTCGAGGCTAAAGATGTGCGTAGTGGAGGAGGAGTCCTGCAAGGGCGCCGCCAGCGAGAGGACCCAGCACCGGGATGGGTGCGTAGGTCCAGTTCGATCCACCTTTGCCGGGGATCGGGAGGATGGCGTAAGCGATGCGCGGGCCGAGATCGCGCGCGGGGTTGATGGCATAGCCGGTGGTTCCGCCGAGGGAGAGGCCGATGCCCCAGACGAGGCTGGCGACGAGCCACTGGCCGACTCCTGCGGATGGTGAGACACCGTGGGAGAAGATGGAGTTCGCAACGAGGACGAGCACCATGGTGCCGATGACTTCGCTGACGAAGTTGGCGGATGGATGATTGATTGCGCCACTGGTGCAGAAGACGCCGAGCTTGGCAGCGGGGTCGGGTGTAAGGGACCAGTGGGGGGCGAAGTGGAGGGCCATGATGGCTGCTCCGCAGATAGCGCCGAGGAATTGCGCGGACCAAATCGAGAGGAGCTGCGAGTAGTTGCCGCTCACGATGCTGGTAGCGAGAGTGATAGCGGGGTTGAGGTTGGCACCGGGGCTGCCGAAGGCCTGGGCGACGAGGACTCCGCAGAGGACTGCGATAGCCCAGCCGGTGGTGACGACCATCCAACCGGCGTCGGCAGCGTAGGTGCGGCGGAGCGTGACGTTAGCGCAGACGCCATTACCGAGGAGGATGAGGACGAGAGTTCCCAGGAACTCGCCAAACCAGACGGAGTGCATGTTTTCAATCCCTGTATGAATGCGGAATGAGTGTCGCAGATACGATACAGGTTGGGCAATACAGAAGGCGAAGGTCCATCCTGGCTGGAGATGTCCATCGTGGGCCCGGGCGTATCACTTGCTGACTGGATTTGTACTCTGACTTGCGGCGACGGGAGAGTCGGGCCACGTTCGAAGGAGAGCATCGACGACGGAATGTCCGACTCGGTAGGCGGCTTCGAGTGAAGGCAAATAGGCGCTGTAGGTGCCGATGCGCTGGTGGGCGAGGCTTTCGGCTGCACTCATGCCGCGTGGCTGCTGGTCGTAGTTGCTGACGGTGCGGAGGACGAGAATGCGATGCCAGTCGACGCGACCTGCGGCTGCAAGGAACTTGAGGGATTGCAGAGTGCCGGTATCTTCCATGCCGGTGGTGGTGAATTGTCCCTTGCCGCTGGTGAAGTAGCTGACCCATTCGTTGGCCCAGGCGTCGTTGAGCTTTCCATGCCAGAAGGTTGAGCTGGAGATTGTGTCGCCGATGGTGACAAAGGGTGGTTTTTGGGATGCCGCGCCATCGAACGAGGAGCGAGCCGCTTTCAAAACATCGTTGTCGGGTAGGGGCGTGTTCCGGCTGATGCTGAAGGCCCAATCTGTGAGCGCGGCATCGAGTTCATACGCCTGGCCATCAGGTGGAGTTGCAGGCGGTTCGAAAGGGCGGGTCTTGCGGAGGGGGATATATCCGGTGGACCAGTCCTGCGGGACTTCGCGGGAATCGATTTCGTAACCGAGGTCGCCATCGACGACGTAGTGAGCCCACGCCGCTGAGCCCAGGGAGATGCGGTTGGGATTTCCGCCGGCGATTCCGGCAACAATCCAGTAAGCGCGGGAGAAATCGAAGCGCGGATCGAGACCGACGGCCATGACGGTGGATGCTGCGTGCGCGGTGCCTGCGCCGGTGAGGATTGCCATCTCGCCCTGATTGTTCATCCGGACGGAATGATAGGCGTCGGGCATGGGATAGATCTGATCGAGGTGATCGCGTTCGACCCAGTATTGAAGTTCGCCCGGAGTGTCGCCGGTGTCGTTGCCGACTTCGAACATGGCGATGACCACGACCTTCACGGGGATAGGCATCGCTGCGAAGCAGCAGGGCGAGGCGACGCCTAGAAGGAAGGGCAGAGCAAGAATGCGCCTGATCATTGATGCGATGTTAGTGTATTTCAGCCTTGAATGATTTGTGCATTGAATGGGTCGCCACGCGAAAACTGTGCAGCATATGATTTCCGGAAAACATTGAGCTTCAATCATTCTGTTTCATGGAGATTAGTGTGATTCAGAGACAATCGGCGAGCAGGAAATCATCGTCTATTAACATTCGTTGCAGGTTCGAGAGCTCCCTTACGATAAACTTAGATCATCGCATCTACAGTTGAAGCGAACCGACAGGCCTACAAGGTCTGCGGGCGCAAACTTCACATTTCCCCGCATCGGATCGAACGCAAATATTGCTTTCCAGATGCATGTGTTGTGCGTTCATCAACTTCTTTTGCGGGCAACGTCCTTATCTATCCAGATATTCAGCAGACTCCCTGGCACCACCACTTTAAGGAGATCCAGACGCATGATTTTCAATCTTTCGATCGGCAGAAAGAGCCGCAGCTTCGCCATCAGTGTGTTTGCCTGTTTGTCGATGTTTGCGATGTTTTTGAATCCGCTGCAGGCACAAACGGCAGGAGCGGGCACGATCAAGGGCACGATAACAGATTCCAGCCAGGCATCTGTTGCCGGAGCAATTGTTACTGTCACAAGTGTCGACACCGGGATTGCTCACGAGTACACATCGAACGATTCTGGCTTGTATGTCGCGCCGTTCCTACAGCCTGGGCACTACACAGTGACAGCGACGTCAACGGGCTTTGGCAAGGTAAGCGCAAATAATCTGACGCTGCAAGTTGGGCAGACGATGACGATCGATCTGAGCCTGAAGGTGCAGTCGGGTTCGACTACTGTGGAGGTTTCGGGCGAGACCCCGATTCTGAACATCGAGCAGACGGAAGTCTCGCAGGTGGTGGATCAGCAGATCATTCAGAACCTGCCGGTGAACGGACGCAATTGGAGCGATTTTGTATTGCTCACGCCGAACGTTGTTCAGGACGGCGGCAGCGGGCTGGTGAGCTTCCACGGAATCAGCGGCTTGTACAACCAGAATTATGTGGACGGCGCGAATAACAATCAGATGCTGTTCAGCGAAGCGCGCGGACGTTCGTCGGGTGCGCCGTTTGTGTACAGTCTGGATGCGATCAAGGAGTTCCAGGCCGAGGCTTCGAACTACTCGGCGGAATTTGGACAGGCTGCGGGCGGGCAGGTGAATGCGATTACGAAGAACGGGACGAACAATATGCATGGCGACCTGTTCTACGCGCTGCGCTATCCCAGCTTTAATGCTCTTGATCCGGTCAGCAAATGGTCGGCGCTCTTCAATCACGGAAATCCGTTTCTGTTGACGCAACCGGTGCACCAGCAGCAGGGATTCGGCGGCAGCATCGGCGGTCCGATCAAGAAAGACAAGCTGTTCTACTTCCTGACGTCGGATAATTTCCGCCGCACGGGGCGCGCGCTGTATTACGAGACGAACACGATAAGCCAGACGCCGACAGGGACCTTTACGTCGACGAACGTGATTTCTCCCACTCAGTGCCCCACGACCATCACATCTGCGCAGTGCACATCAGGAATCAACTTCCTGCTTGGCCTGCAGAGCGCGCCGCGCCGCTTTGCAAAGGAGACCCTGGTCTTCCCACGCATTGACTACCAACTCAACTCGAAGAATCTGATCTATGCGAATTTCAATTTCGCCAACTTTGACCAGACTTTTGGCTACGCGCCGAATCCTACGTACTCCAACACGTCAGCCAGCACCAATGCGCCGACCAGCTATCACGAGCGCTTTCTGATCGCGCATTGGACGTCGACGATCACCAGCACGGCGGTGAACGATCTGCGATTCCAGTGGGGACGCGATCTGGAGACTGCGGGTGCAAATGCCTCCGGGCCCAGCATCAGCATGGGAGCGGAGGTCTACGGCATGCCAAATGCGCTGCCGCGTACCGCCGAACCTGACGAGCATCGCTATCAAATCACGGACGTGTTCAACAAGGTGTTCGGCCGGCACACGGTGAAATTTGGCGGCGATGTGAACCTGGTCCACGAGGTGATGATCAACCTGTTCCAGGGTGGCGGTATTTACGGCTATTCAGGCAACGTGACGCAGGAATTCCAGAACTGGGTCGTGGATGCATTTGCCGGACAGCCAGGGAATACGGACCCCTTTGCGGGATCGCACTACAACACATTTGTTCAGACGATCGACCAGGTCAATTCCGTTGAGAGCGGGAAGGCCGGTGCCGACGACTTCTGGATGAAGATGTACGACGGTTTTGCGGAAGACACGTGGAAAGTGAGTTCGAGGCTCACGCTGAATCTCGGCGTTCGCTATGACATCCAGTTAACACCTGATCCAGTTATTCCGAACAAATCGTCGGCATTGGCCGCGAAGTACAACACGACAATCAAGAACGTGACGGACCGCGTTCAGCCGCGGTTAGGGTTCTCGTGGAGCCCGCATGCTTCGACGGTGTTGCGAGGCGGATACGGTATCGCTACGGGTCTCAACCAGGGCAGCACGTACTATGCGATGCGGGTCGAAAACGGCGAGTACCAGATCAATTACAACTACAACGGCTGCAATGCGACCTGTACGAGTCCTGCTGCGTTGCAGTTCCCGAATGTACCGTTCCTTCCGCCGGGCCCGCCGTTGTCCGCTGCGCTGTTTCCGGACGGGGGCAGGGCGCCTGCAGTTACGGGCGTGAACGCAGCGGCATCAGCGAGCTTCCACGGGCTGTCGCCTGACTTTGTTCCGCCGATCACGCACGAGATGAGTCTTGCGCTTGAGCAGGCGATCCCAGGGAAGATGTCGCTCTCTGTAGGCTGGGTTGGGACACGGGCGCTGCGTTTGCCCGTCTTCCTGGATGCGAACCTTGTGGGGCAGACGCCGCATGGAACGCGGTCGTTCAACATCACGTATCCGAACGGGCAGACGAAGCTTGTGACCGTGCCGTACTACCTGGCGACGGATCGCATCGATCCGACGCTGACCTCGATCAACGCTGGATTCAGCGTAGCGAACTCGTGGTATCACGGCATGGCAGTTACGATCCGGCGGCCGTTCGACCACGGACTGGAACTGCTGGTGAACTACACGTGGGCGAAGGCGCTGGATAATGACCAGGTGCAGGGTGCATTCGGCACTTTCTATGGCGGCAACCCGGTGCTCGATCCGAACAATCTGAAGGGCGAGTACGGCCGGTCGGATATCGACATGCGCGGCCGCTTCGTGGGCACGCTTATCTACAAGCCGGCGATCCCGTTCAGCAGCCGCATCATGAAGGAAGCGGTGAACGGATTCACGTTCTCGGGGACCGCGACGGAGTCTACCGGATTCCCGATTGTTGCCTCGATGAACAGCCCGGCGTCGGTAATCAAAAGCACGCCAGCGGCAGCGGACGGCAATATCTATGGCGGATCGATGAGCTCGTCATCGGGTGCACCGACGACGGGACGTCCGCCGGAGATTCAACGCAACAGCCAGCCGGGACCGGGAGTGCGCAACATCGACTTCCGTGTGACGCGCGAGGTTCCGGTACACGAGAAGATGCATTTCGAGTTCATCGCGGAGGCCTTCAACCTGATGAACCACACGATCATTTCGGGCGTGAATACCGCATTTGCGACACAACTGGCACCGACGGGAGGGACAGGGGCATGTCCTACGGCGGCTGTACCGGCTGGATCGCAATTTGCGGGATGCATTGTGCCGTTCGTGTCGACGACCCCTTCAGGAGCGTTCGGGGTGATGACCACAACCAACAACGCCCTGTACGGGCCGCGGCAGTTGCAGCTGTCGGGTAAGTTCTTCTTCTAGATCGAAGCAGCATCACGGGGCGTGGCGGCAGTTGCCGTCGCGCCCCTTTTCTTTTTGGGAGGGAGGCGGCGGGCAGAATAGGATGACATTGCGAAGCAAGGACGTTATTTCTCAGATCAGCTGAGGTGGAGTGAATGCAAAAGCTGTTGGCAGCACTAGTTGGTGTGACGTTGGTTGGGGCGGCGAGCGCGGTTGCGTGTGCGCAGCAGCAGGCTGGACATCACTGGGCGCTCGTGGTGCACGGCGGCGCTGGGGTGATCGAGAAGTCGCAGCTTGGGCCCGAGGGGGACAAGGCCTATCGCGCTGGACTCGACAAGGCCATTCACGCGGGCGCGGCGGTGCTGGATAAGGGCGGTTCCGCTCTGGATGCGGTGGAGGCGACGCTGCATGTACTGGAGGAGGATCCGCACTTCAATGCGGGTAAAGGCGCGGTGTTTACGCGCGAAGGAAAGAACGAGATGGATTCGTCGATTATGGACGGGTCGAATCTGAAGGCGGGCGCGGTGGCGGGTGTACAGCGCGTGCATAGCCCGATCAGCGCGGCGCGGGCGGTGATGGAGAAGTCGCCGCATGTGATGATCGCGGGGCGCGGGGCCGATGAGTTCGCCGCCAGCGTGGGATTGAAGATGGAGGAGCCTAGCTACTTCTTCACGGAGAGCCGATGGAAGGGGTTGATAGAGGAGTTGAAGAAGAAGGGGCTGCCGATTCCTCCACGGCCTGCAGGAGTGCCGCCGGCCGGCGAGGAGATTCCGGTGGCGGTGGTGGACGAGGCCGAGGATTCGGGAGTTCATGGAACGACAGGGGTGGTTGCACTGGACAGGAGCGGCAATATCGCGGCAGGGACGTCAACCGGAGGCATGCAGGCGAAGATGCCAGGACGGGTGGGCGATTCGCCGATCATCAACGCCGGTACATATGCGTCGAATCAGTCCTGTGCGGTGAGTGGCACCGGGACTGGTGAGTACTTCATCCGGCTCGGTGTGGCGCGGGAGGTTTGCAATCTTGTGTACTTCAAGAAGATGAAGCTACAGGATGCTGTGGATCAGGTGATTCACAAAGAGCTGGAAGCTCTGCATGGCGATGGCGGAGTGATTGCGATTACTCCGGATGGGCAGCTGGCGTGGAGTTTTAATACTCCAGGAATGTTTCGCGCGAAGCTTGCCGAAGGCGGGCAGGTGCAGATGGGGATTTATAACGACGAGCCGTAGCAAGGGGAAAGTGACGGATATTTCGCTGACAAACTTCCGAATCGAAATGGGTAGGCTGATTCTATGGCTTTGAAATTCACGACGTCGTATATCGAAGATGCGCTGGCGATCTTCCGGCAGTACAAGCAGCTTGGCGAGAAGGCGATGGCGCAGGTTACGGATGAGCAGCTGTTCGCTACGCTCGACGAGGAAGCAAATTCCATCGCGATCATCGTGAAGCACATTACGGGGAACATGCGGTCGCGGTGGACGGATTTTCTGACCAGCGATGGGGAGAAGGCGACGCGCAATCGAGATGGCGAGTTTGTGGATCCGCCGGCGACGCGCGAGGCGTTGCTGCGGGAGTGGGAGCATGGATGGGTTTGCGTGTTCTCGGCGATTGAGCCACTGACCGATTCAGACCTGGGTCGAACGGTCACGATCCGGGGCGAGGCGCATTCGGTGATGCAGGCGATCAACCGGCAGCTCTCGCATTATCCGATGCACGTGGGGCAGATCATCCTGCTCGCGAAACACTATGCGGGCGCACGGTGGCAGACGCTCAGCGTGGCCCGCAACCGGTCGGCGGAGTTCAATCGTAAGGTGGCGGCGGGAGAAGCAAGCCAGCGGTAAGGTGCGCGAGAACTAGCGAATCGCCTCGAATTTATCGAACGCCAGATTGCAGACCGGGCAGCGCTCCTGTTCCTCGGGCGTCTTTGTCGTGAATCCGCATGCCGCACAGACGTAGAAGTCGCACGCTGAGCCCGCCCAGGAATTCTTGAGGCCTTTCTCGACGAGATCGATGGCTTCGGCGTAGAGGCGGGCGTGGGTTTTCTCGGCTTCCATGGCCCACGTAAAGGAACGTCTAGCGACGGGAATGTCGCTCACGGCCGTTTCTGCGATGAAGGCGGGATACATGGTGTCTATCTCAAATTGCTCGCCGGCGAGTGCGGCCTTCAGGTTCTCGAGCGTGGATTTCACTTCAGCGGGATGGATCTGGCACTTTGCTTCAGCGCCAAGCTGTTTGAGGACGCGGGCGTGGTTGTTGGCGTGGATTTCTTCGGCTCGCGCGGCGGCGCGAAAGAGGCTTGCGGCACCGTGCCAGCCCTCGGCATCAGCCTTAGCGGCAAAGGTTACGTATTTGGAATGGGCGTTTGACTCGCCTTCGTAGGAAGCTAGGAGATTTGCGAGTGTTGCGGTTTTCTCGAGGACTGAATCGAACATTCTTACCCTCCGGTCTTTCATTGGAAGGGTAGAAACATGCGGCGCTGCCGGGCTGTGATGTTCGGTACAAAGTGAAAGGCCATCCCGGAGGATGGCCTTGTTTGTACTCGAAAGATTGACTATTGGGCTGTGACGCCGTTGGCGCGGGCTTCAGCTTTCTGAGCGAGCACCTTGTGGGCACTATCTTCGAGCGCCTGAGCCTCAGGGAGGTAGGTGAGTGCCTTCTGGATCATCGGATCCCAATCGGCAAAGACACGCAGGCCTTGCTGGAAGCCGAACTGGCTGCCAACGACCTCTTTCTTGATATTGCTCTTAACCCAGTCGAGGTTATCATTCACCTGCTTGTCGCTTATCGCAATCTCAAGAGGAGACGAGGTGACGTACTGTTTGAATTCGCTCAGCACGGCGTCGTCGACCTGGAAATTGCGGTCGACCGAGCGGGTCGAGAGGTAGTGCGCGGCGAAGTGGAAGAACGCCGATTTGTAGATCAGATCTTCCTGGAAGCGATTGGGCTTGGGAGAGTCGATCTTTTCGTCGGGGGTGATGCCACCACCGCCGTAGACGGTGCGGCCAGAGTCAGTCATTTTGACTTCGCGGTTGCTGGATCCGGGTGCGGTAGCTCCGGCGTGGTTGTAGTAGTAGTCGTAGAGCGAGACGCCGGAGTAGTTGCGCTGGATGAGGCGGCCCGCCGGCGTGTAGTAGTGATATGTGGTCAGGGCGAGGCCGGTGTTTTCGCTCAGGTTATAAACAGTTTGAACGAGGCCCTTGCCGAAGGTAGTTTCGCCTACGATGAGCGCGCGATCGTGATCCTGTAAAGCGCCGGAGACGATTTCGGCCGCGGATGCAGTATTGCGATTGACGAGGACCACAATGGGGAACTGCTTGCCGCCATTGCCGTGCGTGGCGGTGTAGTTCTGGTCAGGGTAGGCACGTCCGCGCTGAGAGACGATGGTCTGACCCTTGCTGAGAAGGTGATCGCAGACTTCAACTGCCTGGCTGAGAAGACCGCCGGGGTTGCCGCGGAGATCGAACACGAGGCCCTTCAGGTTGGGGAAGCTGTCGATGGCCTGGTTGACTTCCTGCGCGGTGGTTTCCTGAAACTGGGTGAGATGGATATATCCCACGCCGGGGCGAATCTCGTACTTGAGATCTACAGAGGGGTGCGGGATTTCGTCGCGAACAAGATCGAAGGTGAGGGGCTTTGTCTGCCCATCACGAACAACAGAGACCTGGACGTGGGTGCCCTTGGGTCCTTTGAGGTTCTTGGCGACGACGTCGGAGGTCATGCCGTCGGTGGATTTGCCGTCGATGGCTGCGATGATGTCGCCGGGGCGAATGCCCGCGCGGAAAGACGGAGTGCCCTCGTACGGTGTGATGACGTAGACCTTATTATTCTGCTGCTGGATGACCATGCCGACGCCGTAGTAGTGGCCGCGCTGATCTTCGCGCATTTTGGCATAGGCCTTGGGATCGTAGAAGTTGGAGTGCGGATCCAGGACGCGAAGCATGCCAGGTATGGCGCCGTCGTAGATGGCGGTATCGGCGCGATCGCCAGAAATGGGCTCGGCGTAGTTCTGTTCAACCATGGCGTAGACGTCAGTGAAGGACTTGAGGCTGTCGCGAACCTGGCTCTCATCCTGCGAGGATTGAGCTCCCACCCTGCGCTGCAAGAAGGTGCCGACTACGGCACACACGGCGAAGAAAACGATGAGGCTGAAAAGTGCCCGGCGGGCAGGGGGGGTCATGCGGAAGGAACCTCCGAAGTGCGACTTCTACAGGCGCCTCCGAGGCACCTCGCAGGCCAAACCTGGGCTAAAGTATAGCACTGGCTAATTTGACGCCGATTCAGGTGTTTCGGATAGCTGGTTACCGAGGGGGAGGCCGGAGCCGTCTGGGGAATCCGGTAGCGGAAGGTAGCTGTGAATCGGAATCCAGCTCACAACACACTCTCTTGCTGCCCCGGGATTTACAATGACGTCTATGCCTATATGGTGGTCCTCGCGGACCGCCTCGTTGTGTGCCAATTATGACTTTGAGAATCCTTCGTATCCCCGGAGCGCTGGCGCTCTCCGCAGTCCTGTTCACCGGTTTGGCCTTCGCCCAGCAGAAGCCAAGTTCTACGGAAAGCCCTTACGGTGGCACCACCGTGGAAGAGATTGTTGCGCGCGTCAATAACCAGATCATTTCAAAGTCGGACTACAGTCGCGCCCAGAACGAGCTGGACCAGGAGATGCGGCAGCGGGGATCGACCATGCAGGAGATCTCGGATTCGCACAGGGATCTGCTGCGGAATCTGATCGACCAGCAACTCTGGCTGGCCAAGGGTAAGGAACTGGGAATTACGGGCGATACGGAGTTGATCAATCGGCTCAACGAGATCCGGAAACAGTACAACCTGGCGACGATGGAGGACCTGGAGAAGGCGGCGAAGGAGCAAGGAGTGTCGTTTGAGGACTTCAAGGCCAACATCCGGAACCAGATCGTCACGCAACAGGTGATGAGGGACCAGGTTGGGCGGAAGATCCAGCCGACTCCAGGCGAGCTGCAGCGGTATTTCGAGACGCATAAAACGGAGTATTCGCAGCCGGAAAGTGTGAAGCTGGGGGAGATCCTGATTTCGACGGGGACGAATCCCGATGATCAGCAAAAGCTAGCTGAAGCGAAGACCAAGGCGGATGACCTTGTGGGCCGACTGAAGGCAGGCGGCGACTTCACACAGCTGGCGCGGAGCTTCAGTGAGGGCACCACGGCAGCGACGGGGGGCGAACTGGGTACCTACAAGAAAGGCCAGCTTGGAGAACCCTTTGAGAGCAAGACATTTGGATTGAAGACCGGCGAGGTGACGGAGCCGATCCGGACCAAGCAGGGGTACGTAATTCTGAAGGTTCTGGACCATATTCAGGGCGGTGTTCCCCAGTTCAAGGACGTCCAGAATGACGTTGAGCAGAACTACTTCGAAGCGAAAGCTGGTCCAGCGATGCGGGAGTTCCTGGGGCAGATGCGCGACGAAGCCGCTATCTATATCAAGCCGGGATATGAGGACAGCGCGGCCACGGCGGCGGAGAAACATCCGAGCATCACGTTCAGCGCTTATCAGCCACCCACTGCGAAGAAGAAGAGGAAAGTGGAACGGACCCGGTTCCGCGAGACGACTCATGGTTTCCGGCAGAAGACGGCTGTGAAAGAGCTGCCGAACGAGACCGCGAGTGCGGATGCGGCTGGAGCATCAGGTTCTGCAAAGCCAGAGAAGTCGAGCAAGAAGAATAAGAAGGATAAGACGGAAGAGGCTTCGATGAAGCCGGGCAAGAAGGAGAAGATCCGGTTCGGGAAGGCTCCGCAGGAGACACTGCCGGCGGCGCCAGCCAGTCCTACAGAGGATGCGGGTGCGGTTGGCCAAGTTGCAGCGAGCAACGAGCCGGAGAATCCGCTGGAAGCTGATTCGAAACAGGAGAAGAAGACTCGTTTCAGCGCTCGCGCAAAACTGCCGAAGCAGCCGAAGCCGAAGGGGCCGCAGCTTGATCCTGAGATGCCGGTGGCGCCGGATGCGGCAGAGGTTGCAGATCGTCAGGCGCAGGCTGGGCCGTTGGGGCTCGGCGGCAACCAGACCGACAAGAAGAAAAAGAAGAATACGACCACCGGTGACAAAACGCGGCTGAGCGACAAGAAGAAGGATGAGCAGAAGGAAGACACGGGCGACAAGCCGCTGGGCTTCGCACCACAACAGCCGCCAAATGGGACGGCTCCTGCTCCGCCGGTACCGGGTACACCGGGAGTTCCGCCGCAATAAGAATCGTTGAGTGGAAAATTGTTCAGGCCTGAGAGCGGATCTCAGGCCTGAAGTGTTTTTAGGCAGTTGTTACGAATGGAGTTGGCCTGAGGCTGGAACTATTCGGGCCGGTGCTTCTCGTAGACGTGGGAGAGCTTGGTGAGCTGATAGCCGTTGCGCTCGTAGAAGCGGTGGGCGTCGAGGCGTGTGCTGCGGGAGGTGACCCGCAGGAGAGGTAGACCGCGTTGCCAGGTCCATGCTTCGACGTGTTCGCAGAGACGAAGGCCGATGTGGCGATTGCGGTGACCATCTTTTACGACGAGTCCGCCGATGAGAGCGTGTGGTGCGGACTGGAGATGATGCTGGATGGAAACCTCGATCCAACCGACGATTTCTTTTGCGATGCATGCGACGAAGGCGGCCTGACTGTCGGCGCGTGTGGGAAGGGTTTCGATCCAGGCCATGATGTCGGGCGATGAGCGCTGGTAGCCGAGCTGCACCGTGAGAAGGGCGACCTGTTCGGTGTCGCTGAGTTCGATGGGACGAATAACGAGTTGGGGGGAATGAGGTGTGGTGGGGCCATTCACGTGACCATATTCTCATGCAGGCGAATGAGGACGAAGTTGTGTGATGGGCGCTTTTGATGGGGATTGCTGATTCCTGTATGCTGACGGGCAGAATGAAGGACATTTATGTAGCCGATCTGGCGTCGTTTGAGGAGAGCCGGATCTTCGATGCATTTTTCCTGGTGCTGAGCAAGCAGCAGCGCATGACAAAGGCAAACAAGCAATACCTCAGCCTGATTCTTGGAGACAAGACGGGGCAGGTGGAGGCGCGGGTCTGGGAGCCGGGTGACGCGCGGATTGCGAAGGAATTTGAGCGCGGCGACCTGGTGAAGGTACGTGGATGCGTGTCGAAGTTCGATGAGCGACTGCAAATGAGGGTGGACAATCTGCGGAAAGCGCCCATGGACGAAGTGGACAGGCATGACCTTTTGCCGTGCACGTCGTGCGACGTAGATGAGCTTTGGCAGAAGCTGCTGGGATTCGTGGAGAGCTTCACGGATCCGGATCTGAAGCTACTGTTGAGTACGCTGCTGGCGAATTCGGGATTAGCTCAGGCGTACCGGGAGGCTCCAGCGGCGAAGCAACTGCACCATGCGTGGCTGGGTGGGTTGCTGGAGCACGTGGTGAGTCTGCTGACGCTGGCGGATCGTGTGGCGCCGCACTACCCGGTGCTGCATCGGGATCTGCTGCTGACGGGAGTGGTGCTGCACGATATCGGGAAGGTGCAGGAACTGACCTGGGAGGTCGGGTTCGAGTACAGCGTGGAGGGCGTGCTGCTGGGCCACATACAGATGGGCATGGCGCTGGTGGAGAAGACGATCGACAAGCTGCCAAATTTTCCGCCGCGGCTGAAGACGCTGGTTATGCACCTGATCTTGTCGCACCATGGGAAGCTGGAATTCGGTTCGCCAAAGCTGCCGATGATTCCTGAGGCGCTGGTGCTGAACTTCGTTGACGATCTCGATGCGAAGATGCAGGCGATGATGAGCGAGTTTGAGAAATCGGCGCGCGAGGGGAAGGGCGCTGACGAACTGACGAACCGCATCTGGGCGCTGGATCAGCGGCAGATGCTGAATACGCGTGAGTGGCTGAAGAAAGATGTAAAGCCGGTCACGGGATCGCTATTCGACGAACCAGCTCCACTGCTCTTCAGTGAGGGGAACGACGGATAGGCGGCCGATCTTCACAAGTGGCGAATCGCGGAAGAGGGAAGCGGCCTTGATTTGTTCGAGGGTCTTTGGCGTCTTGAGGCGCTTGCCGACTTTGACACGGACAATGGGGACCTTGGGATCTGTAGCGTCTACGCTGACGACGGAGCCGGTGCCGACGGCAGTGCGCTCGTCGCCGGTGTGATAGAAGATCCACCTGGTGCCGGGCTTCATCTCGCGGAGATTTTTGACGGCGGTGGGATTGGTGACGCCATCCCAGTTGGTTTCTTTGTCGCGGAGGAAGTCGTCGAAGGAGTAGGCGTCGGGCTCGGTTTTGAAGAGGAAGCAGGCGGGCATGGGGATCATGGTATGCGAAGGATGTAAGGGCGGGGAATAGGGAAGTTCAGCAGTAGAAAGTTTTCAGCCGAGCCCGTTGACGATCAGGTTCGCGAATGCGTGCGTGGACGGATCGTAGAATGCCCTCCAATAGCACTTGCCTCCGTCAACCGTGTCGATGAGGTGCTTGCGCCAATCATTTGAATCGCCTGGATCGATCCGGCAGAGTGCGTTGACGAAGATAACGTTCTTCCCATTCATCTCGACCGCGAGATATTGCCGGTAGTACTGTCGTGCGTCGTCGATACGTCTGTTTGGGTCGTGAAACTCCTCACTTAGTGTGGAGATCTGCTGCAGATTGCTTTCCAAATCGTTGATATCGCCTAGAGTCGGTTCCCAACTTTCAATGCGAGGCTTGGGACGTCTCATAGAGCCGGCGAATGTGGCCACCTCACGAACGGGCAGAAGGACAAAGTCCGGCTTGTTTCTCTGCATGTTGGGTGTTGAAGCTGACTTGGGAGAAGAGCGGAAATGCCAGAGTTCGAATGCGAGGGCTGCGCAGCAAAGGACGAGGAGGGCGATTTTGGGCCAGATCTTTTTCACGACTTGATCCGAAGTTGGCTTAGGCGGCTTTGATGATGAGGCGTTTTCCGAGTGCTTGAAGAGCTAGATCGATCCGGTCGATTTTCGTCGGGTGCCGCAGGTTGGTAAGGCGGTTGACTTCCTGTTTTGTGGTCCCAATGCGCCGAGCCAATTCGGAGGGGCGCACTTTCTGGCGGAGCATTTCGTTCAGCAGCAGAACCTTTGCCGCGACACTCGGGGAGAGATTGACGACTGCCTGACCTTTACGGGCACGAGAGGGAAGAGGGGCCGGGCGTCGATCGTCGAAGTAAAATTCCATCGCGAGTTCAAGTGCTTCCTTCGCCATCGCCAAGGCGTGCTCGCGATTATCGCCTTGCGTTATCGCTTCCGGGATGTCAGGGAAGGTAACGAGGAGGAACTTGCCGTCCCTGCGAAGATTCACTGGGTATCCGTTCATTTTCATTCCTTGTCCTTGAGGCCGAGCTGCTTCTTGATAGCCTCAACCAATCCCTTACCCAAGTCACTGCTATGCATGGGGAGGACAGACTATTTCCCACGGAATAACAGCTGAAGATGTGATCCCGTCTGCCTTCCAAACGTGACTCCTTGCATGGCCAGCCACCGTTTAAATTCAGAACTCTTCACGGTAGAATATGGTACATATTTTTGTTTACTGTAGCAAGGTATTGGTACCAGTTGGCCCGATGCATGCGACGTTTTGGCGGTTATCTTCGATACAATGGAATCAACATGATCCGATTCTCAACAGCGGGCGAGTCGCACGGAGAGGCTTTGATTGCGCTGGTCTCCGGGCTGCCAGCCGGGCTGCCGGTGGACCTGGAGTTCATCAACCGCGACCTTTGGCGAAGGCAGCAGGGCTATGGCCGCGGCGGCCGAATGAAGATCGAGACGGACAAGGCACATATCCTCTCAGGCGTGCGGCATGGGAAGACGATTGGATCGCCGGTGGCGATCGAGATTGTGAACCGTGACTGGAAGAACTGGGAGGAGAAGCTGCCGGTCGAGTTGGGAGATCCAACGAAGCACCAGGCGGTGGCGTCTCCGCGGCCGGGGCATGCGGATCTGGCTGGGGCGCTGAAGTACAACTTTCCGGATGCGCGGTATGTACTGGAGCGGGCCTCGGCACGGGAGTCGACGGCACGAGTGGCGGCAGGCGGGTTTGCTAAGCTGCTGCTGCGTTACCTGGGGATTGAAGTTTCGAGCCATGTGATCCGCGTGGGACGCGTAGAGCTGGAGCGAGCGGCGACGTGGGACGAGATTGCGGCCGTTGCAGAGCAGAAGGAAATCGTGCTGAGCTGTGTTGATCCTGCGACGGAAGCGCGAATGAAGGAAGAGGTGGAGCACGCTTCGCGGACGGGTGACACGGTGGGAGGGGTTTTCGAGGTTGTGGTGCATGGGGCTCCCGCGGGGCTTGGGACGTACGCGAACTGGGACGAACGGCTGGACGGACTGTTGGCATGGTCTGTGATGAGCCTGCAGGCTGTGAAGGCGGTGGAGATCGGGCGCGGAGTGACGGCGGCGGAGTCGTTTGGGTCGACGGTTCACGATGCGATCCACTATGCGAAAGAAGATGTGGGCAAGCCGACGCGGTTTACGCGTGAGCAGAACAATGCGGGCGGTGTTGAGGGCGGAGTTTCGAATGGCGAAGATATCGTTGTGCGCGGATATCTGAAGCCGATTTCGACTTTGCGCAGACCGCTGGAGTCGGTGCGGTTTGATACGCGCGAGGCCACGAGCGCAAGTTACGAGCGCAGCGATATTTGCGTGGTGCCGGCGGCCGGAGTTGCTGCCGAGGCGATGGTTGCGATGACGGTTTCGGGCCTGGCGCAGCAGAAGTTCGGCGGCGACTCGGCGGCCGAGATGAAACGAAATTTTCTGGGATACATCGAACAGATACGGAGCTATTAGTCAGCAGCGATGATTTTAAAGATTGTGAAATATCCGGAGCCTGTGCTCTCGCAACCGGGCGAGCCGGTGACGGAGTTCAATGACGAGCTGAAGAAGCTGGTCGATGACATGTTTGAGACGATGTATGCCTCGCAGGGGATCGGGCTGGCAGCGCCGCAGGTGGCGGTCTCGAAGCGGGTGACGGTTATCGATCTGAGCCAGGGTAAGGACCCGGAGCAGAAATTGGTGCTCGTGAATCCTGAGGTCATTTTTCGCGAAGGCAAGCAGTATGAGGAGGAGGGGTGCCTCAGCTTTCCGGAGATTCGCGAGAAGGTGCAGCGCGCCTCGACGGTGAAGGTGCGGGCGCAGGATCTGAAGGGGAAGTGGTTCGAGATGGATGGCGAGGAACTGCTGTCGCGTGCGTTTCAGCATGAGATCGACCACCTGGACGGAATGCTGTTTATCTTCCGCATGAGTTCGCTTAAGCGCGACCTGGTGTTGCGCAAGATTCGCAAGATGCAGCGCGAAGGCACCTGGTAAACCCGTGAAACTCGTATTCTGCGGGACGCCTCAGTTCGCAGTGCCGACACTGCAGGCGTTGATCGCGGCAGGACATGAGATCGCGCTGGTGGTTTCGCAGCCTGACCGGCCGGTGGGACGTTCGCAGCAGTTGACTCCGCCTCCAGTGAAGGAGACTGCGCGGGCGGCGGGGCTGGAGGTTACGCAGCCCGAGAAGATCAAGAACAATGCAGAGTTTCGCGCACGCCTCGAGGCGATCGCACCGGATGCAATTGTGGTGGTGGCGTACGGGCGGATTATTCCTCCGTGGATGCTGAGCTTGCCGCGGCTGGGGTGCATCAATCTGCACGCATCGTTGCTGCCGAAGTATCGCGGGGCGGCGCCGATTCAATGGGCGGTGGCGATGGGGGAGACGGTCACCGGGAATACGACAATGTTGCTGGAAGAGGGGCTGGATACAGGGCCGATTCTGCTCCAGCAGGAGATTCCGATTGCGCCGGGACAGACAGCAGCGGAGCTGTTTGATGTGCTGGCGAAGGCTGGTGCGCCCCTGGTGGTGAAGACGCTGGCGGGGCTGGATGACAGAACGATCACGCCAAGGCGTCAGGACGATTCTGGCGCGACGCTAGCGCCGATTCTGACGCGAGATGATGGACGGATGGATTTTGAGAAGTTTACGGCGCGGGAGTTGTGGAATCGATGGCGGGGATTTCAGCCATGGCCGGGGGCATTCTCCTTCCTCAACGGGCGCAAGCTCATCTTTACTGGCTTGCTTGAGGCCACTCCGCCGTATCCGAATGATCTTTCCGTCGGAAAGCCGGGCGAACTTCATTTCGCCACGAACTGGCTTTTTCTGACGTGTGCACAGGGTACGTTGCTTGAAGTGCTCGAGGTTCAGCCTGAGGGCAAGCGCAGCATGAAAGCGGCTGAGTTCTGGCGCGGCGCTCGGCTAGATTCAGGCGTTCGGCTGGGATAGCAGATGAGCCAAGTTTCGCCGGCGCGGAAGGCTGCGTTTTCGATTCTGAAAACGATGGAGAACTACGGGCACTCGGATGCGCTGCTGCGCGGCCGAAGCGTCGATGTCCTATCTGAGGCGGATAAGAATCTGACGACGGCGCTGGTGCTTGGCGTGTTGCGCTGGCAGATTGAACTGGACGGGCGGATCCGGCCGCTGTTGAAACATCCCAATGCAAAGCTGGATACAGAGGTGCTGATTGCGCTGCGGATGGGTGCGTTTCAACTGCTGCATTTGGATCGGATACCTGCAAGGGCGGCGATCGATGAAAGTGTGGAACTGACGAAGGAGGCGGGGCACAGGTTTGCATCGGGGATGGTGAATGCGGTGTTGCGGAAGCTGGCGGCTTCTCGTGAGGAACGCAAGGGCGAAGATGATCCGGATGCGTGCAAGAAAGGCTATCCGACATGGATGGTCGAGCGCTGGACTGCGTCTTACGGTGCGGAGGCGGCGTGCGAGATTTGCAGGCATGGGCAAGAGCAGCCGCATGTGTCTGTGCGATTGAGCAGCGATGATGTTGAGCGGGAGCTTGCGGCAGAGGGCGTCGAACTTGGGCCGGGCGAATTGCTGATTGCTGCACACCGGGTGGTTGCGGGAGATGTGACGAAGACGGCGGCATTTCGCGATGGGCGAGTGCGGATTCAGGATGAGGGATCGCAGCTGATTGCGGAGCTTGTGCCGAGGGGGCAGAAGATTCTGGATTGTTGCGCGGCGCCGGGAGGGAAGACGCTGATTCTGGGCGAGCGGAATCCCGAGGCGGAGATCGTGGCGTGCGATGGGAGTCACCAGCGGCTTGGGGATTTGCGGAAGCGGCTCAGGGTTCTGGGTGACCGGGTAGAGTGCAGGCTCGCGGATGCGACACAGTTAAGTGACGAGAACGCATTCGATGCAGTGCTGGTGGATGTGCCCTGCAGTGGGACAGGAACGTTGGGGCGCAATCCTGAGATTAGGCACCGGCTACGAGTGGAGGATTTGACGCGGCAGGCGGAGCGACAGAGGGCGATTCTCAATTCTGCGGTGCGGGCGGCGCGGTCGGGTGGATTTGTGCTGTATTCGACGTGCTCGCTGGAGCCGGAGGAGAACGAGCAAGTGATCGTGGCTTTGCTTGCGGAGAACTCGGGAGCGAAGCTGGTTTCGATTCGATCGAGAATTGAGGAGCTGCGAGCGGAGGGGATTCTGACGGAGGATGGTGCGGGGAGGCTGGCAGGATGCGCTACGGATCAGGGCACGTTGAGGCTGCTGCCCGGCGTGTTTCAGACGGATGGATTTTTCGCGGCTCTGATTGAGAAGGCGCGCTGATCGCCTATTCCGGCGGAAGCTTGAGGTCTTCGTAGTTGCGGCCGAGGACAGCGCAGAGTGCTTCGATGACCAGTTCGTGATCCTGACGCATGGGAAGGCCGGAGACGGTGATGCTGCCGACGATTCCGGCGTTGACGATGCGAAGAGGGAAGGAACCGCCGTGGGTAGCGTAGTCGGCGAGCGGAAGGCCCTGGCTCTCGTAGATGGTTTTGCCTTTCAGTTTTTCGTTCAGCGCAGCGGTGTAGGAACTGTGGTGGAAGCGGGCGACGACGTTTCCTTTGCGGCGCACCCATTCGGGATTGTCGGGCGTGGTGCCATCCATGGCGGCGTAGAAGAGCGGGTGACCGAAGCGGCGGATATCGATGACGATGGGCAAATTGCGCTCGCCAGCGATGGCGTGGAGCTTTGAGCCGATTTGCCATGCAATGTCTGCATCGAGACGAGGCAGGACGAGTTCACGTTCCTGCGTTGCGATGCGGTCGAGATCTTCCTGAAGTCCCATGGTTCTGACACCTCGCGTGGCAATGATAACGGATCAGCTTTCAGTAGCTTCTTCAAGAGGACTGGGCTGAGGGATGATTCCGAGGCGCTGATAGATGGGGCGCATGTCTTTGCGGATAGCGGGGAGCTGCGAGGTGAACCAGATGCCTCCCAGGATACAGGCGACACCGCTAACGATGACGGTGCGAGGAGCTCCAATGGCGTGGGCCATAGCACCGGCAAGCAGGCTCCCGAATGGGGCCATGCCGACGAAGGCCATGGTGTAGTAGCTCATGACGCGGCCGCGCATGTTCTCGTCCACGAGAGTCTGAATGATGGTGTTGCTGCCTGTGAGGCCCTGCATCATGCCGAAGCCGGTGACGAGCATCATCAGCATCGAGAGCCAGAGGGTGTGAGAGAAGCCGAAGAAGATGAGGCCGATACCGAAGATAACTGCGGCGACCGGGATAACGCGCGTGAGCCCACGGACGGAGCGGCGCAGAACGAGCGAGAGAGCGGAGGCCAGTGATCCGACGCCGACGGCGCCCATCAGAAATCCGAGGGTGTGCGGGCCGCCGTGGAGGATCTTAGCCGCAAAAATCGGCATGAGCACCATGAACGGCCATCCCATGAGACTGAGCAGTGCAAAGAGCAGAAGGATGGTCCGAATGGGAAGGAATCCGGCAACGTAGGTCCAGCCTTCTTTCAGCTGAGTGAAGGTGGACGTTCCGTCGAGCCGCTCTTCGGTACGGGGCACCCGCATCAAGAGAAGGGAGATGATGACGGCGATGTAGCTGACTCCGTCGACGAGGAAGCACCAGCCCTCGTTCTTCACCGCGATGAGGAGACCAGCAAGGGACGGTCCGACAAGTCTGGCCATGTTGACCATCGATGAGTTGATGGCGATGGCATTGGAGAGGTCGGCGCGGTCTTCGACCATCTGCACCATGAAGGACTGGCGCGCGGGCATGTCGAAAGCGTTGATGAGTCCCTGGAACGCACTAAGGGCAAGAACTTCGCCGATGGTAATGCGATTCGACAAGGTAAGGCCTGCAAGGGCGAGCGACTGAAGCATGGCGAGTGCCTGGGTCCAGACCAGGACCTTGCGCCGATCGATGCGATCGACGATGACACCTGCGATCGGTGCGAGGAGGAATGTTGGAATCTGACCGGCGAAGCTGACCGTGCCGAGAAGAAGCGCGGAACTGGTGAGTCGATAGACGAGCCAGGCGGTTGCGACGCGCGTCATCCACGTGCCGATGACGGAGATGCTCTGGCCACCGAAGAACAGGCGGAAGTTGCGATGTCGAAGAGCGCGCCATGCGTGGGAGAGATCGCGAGCGGCCAGGTTTTTCCCGGCGGAGTTTTTGGAATCCTGCTCCATGCGTCTCTTGTTAGATGATCGTGCGAGCGCAACGGCTTTATTTTGCGGCGACGAGCTTGATGATGGTGTTTTGATCGACGCGCGCGCCAGCCAGTGGTTGCTGGGTGATGACCGATCCGGGCGCGATGGGTGGTACGGGGGTTGTTCCTGCGGGACCGACCGGTGATACGTTCACGTCGATGTAGGTGGGCGGGTCGACCTTCAAGCCGATTCGAGTGAGCTGGCCCATTGCTGCGGTGACGGGTAGTCCGGTGAGATCCGGCATTACGTAGCCATCGGGCGCGGCGTTGTCAGGAGCGGCAACGAGGATATTCACGCTGGGCTGGGCGATGCCATGCGAGTGAGCGGGCGGATCCTGCGCGAGAACGGCGTTGTCTTGCGCGCTGGGCCAGGGCAACTTCGCGGTGACTCCAACTTGAAGACCAGCGCGGCGCAGACGAAGGGCGGCGACTCGCGCGTCGGTACCGACCGTATCGGGCACGTCTACTCTTTGTGGACCGAGGCTTTCGGAGACGCGCACGTGCCATTCGCGACGAACGACGGTGCCGGCCGGCGGTGACTGCGAGAGGATGTGTCCGGCCGCAATGTCGGAGGAGTAGTAGCGGTTGTCGACGTCGAGGTTAAGGCCCATGCCGGCGGCCTGGCTGCGGGCCTCGGCCACGGTCATGCCTTTCAAGGTGGGGATCTTTACTTCGGCACCGTGAATGGCGAAGTGCATGGTGGTGATGGCGGAGATCATAGCGACCGCGACGAGCAGCATCACGACGGAAGCCATGCGGAAGAGACGAAGGAGCAAGCTGCCTCTCATGGTTCAGGTTCTCCGTCGGGGTAGACGATCTCGTAATCGATGGGGGCGGACTTCTCGAGCATTTTGGAGACGGAACAGTACTTGTTCTTCGAGAGAGAGACCGCGTCTTCGACGGCTTTGCGGCTCAGACGGCCATGGACGGCGTAGGTGAGTTTGATGTGCGTGAAGACGCGTGGAGGAGTTTCGGCCTGTGTGGCGTGCGCGGTGACGCGAAGGGCTTTGAGCTCCTGACGCTTCTTTTTGAGAATGTTGACCACGTCTACGGAGGTGCAGGAGCAGAGAGCCATCAGCACGACTTGCAGTGGACTGGGACCGTAGGTGTGAGCCGAGTCGCCATCGATGGTGATAGATTTGCCGTCTTCGGTTGTACCCCGGAATACCTCGTCTTGCTGCCAATCGGAATGCGCGATCAAGAATCAGTCCCTCCCGTTGGGGCTTATTCCATTATCGGGCATTGCGTGGCAGCGTAGTCGTTGGGAGGGGCACGGCGAAACTGTATGGCAATTAGCGGGTATTGTCGGTGACGGGCTCCGGGTGGATGGTGACGCGGTGTACTTCGGGGTATTCGAGTTTAAACCGGTCTTCGAGAGATGTGATGACTTCGTGGACGCGATGCATCGGGAGGTCGTCGGGAAGTGTGCAATGGCAGGAAAGCGTGATGTGATCCCCTGTGCGACCGACCTTGATCTGGTGGACATCGATGACTTGGTGGTCGACGGCGGCGGCGGAGCGGAGCGCTTTTTCGATACGGCGATCGGACTCGACGATTTCCTCGGGCTGCTCGATGGTGGCGGGTTCGCTCTCGATGTGAGTGAGGATGGAATCGATTTCCGGAGTCTCGCGTATGATCTCGGCCTCGAGTCCGCTGACGAAGCTGTGAGCAGCGATGAGGGGGAGATTTTCGTCGAGTTCGACGTGGAGCTCGACATGGAGCTTGCCCTGATGCGACTGCACGCTCAGATCGTGTACCGGAACGTTATTGCGGGCGGCTACGGCGCGAACCCGGTCGAAGATGCTGCCGGCGCGGGACTGGCGCGGAACGGTGTGGATGACGACGTCAGCCTGGGGCAGCACGTGATGAACGGCTTCCGTAGCGGCGCGGACGAGTTCACCGGTGTGCTCGAAGGTGTTGCGGCTGGGCATTGCGAGGGTAAGGTCTGCGAAGTATTTAGGTCCAGAACGTCTCACGCGCGCTTGTTCGACGGCGAGGACGCCGGGAACCTGTTCGGCTTCGTGGATGACGCGGAGGCGGGTATCTGCAGGAATCTGGTCCGTCAGAGCTCCAACGGTTTCGCGAGTAAGTGTCGCGGTGATACGCAGGATCATGAGCGAGACGAAGATGGCGGCAACGGGATCGGCGTAGCGAAGCCAGTCGATGTGCCAGTAGACGCCGACCCAGGTTGCGAACAGGCCGGCGAGTACTGCGAGCGACGCCCATATGTCTGAAGCGAAGTGAAAGGCGTCAGTAGCGAGGGCGGGGGAGCCGGTTTGCTTTGCAACGCGGCGCAGTGCGCGGGATCGCCAGAAGTCGACGGCGATCGAAGTGAGAATGACAGCAACAGGCCAGATGGTGAACTTGAGTTCGTAGGTGTTGAAGCGAATGCGCTGAATGCCTTCCCAGACGATCCAAACGCATGAGAGGGCCATGAGGCCGGCTTCGAAAAAGGCGGAGAGGTTTTCGACTTTGCCATGACCGTAGGTGTGCTCTTCATCGGCGGGTTTGTCGGAGACGCGGACAGAGAAGAAGGTGAGTGCTGCACCGATGAGATCGAGGCCGGAGTGTGCAGCATCGGAGAGGACGCCCAACGATCCCGAAATGATGCCGGCGGCGAGTTTGAGCGCCGTCATGCAGGTGGCCGCCAGCATGGAATTGAACGCGACACGGCGCTTGAGAGCAGTTGTCTCCGCAAGGGTCAGAGTGGCGGTGTTTGTCGCGGCGAGTGTCATCGCGTACCTAGAGTACAGGTGGGCGTGCAGCCGTGTACAACCCGGCGATGCCGAAGGTATAGGGCTGCCAATTGCATTCGGAATAGCCGGTGTGGCGCATCATTTCGAGCAGCTCAGAAGGAGAAGGAAATGCGCCGACGGATGAAGGCAAGTAGCTGTATGGGCCGTTCTTGCCGCAGATGAGGCGGCCGATGACGGGCAGAATGCGATGGAAGTAAAGGGCGTAGGCTTTGCCGATCAGCCCACCGGGCTGGCTGAACTCGAGAATGCCGAGGCGGCCACCGGGTTTGAGGACGCGATGGAATTCGCGGAGGCCGGCTTCGTAGTTGGCGAGATTGCGGAAGCCGAATGCGGTGATGACGAGATCGAGGGACTGGGAACGAAGAGGGAGGTGGAGCGCGTCCGCTTCGAGAGCGATGGCGCGAGGGCGGTTCGGTTGAGATGCGCCGAATTTTTGCACTCCGCGGCTCAGCATGGCATGGGCGAAATCGGCGGCTAGGATTGGGCGCGCTGCGGGAGGGCGGTGTTTGAGGAGCGCGATGGTGAGATCGCCGGTGCCGCAGCAGATGTCGAGGACAGCGGCGTTGGGATCGGCAAGCGTGGAGCGAAAGGCAAGAGCGGCGCGACGCCACCAGAGGCGATCGATGTTTGCGGAGAGGACGTGGTTGAGGAGGTCGTAGCGGGGCGCAATGGTGTTGAACATCTGCTGCACGGCCTGAGCTGCGCGGGTCTCATCCTGCATACCCAGGGGCTTTGCGCCGGAGGCCATCATGATTTGCGAGCTTCTTTCGCTTGCGAAAGCATGTAGGTGACGGCGGCAAGAAGCTCGGAGTGCGTGAGATCTTCTATTACTCCTGCGTCGCCAACTCCGACAGGGACGACGAAGCGGCGGACACCGCCGACGTTTTTCTTGTCGCTTCCCGTGGCAGCAACGACGCGGGCGGCCCGCAGGTCGAGCGTGGGGAGCGGGCCGTAGAGATGGATGAGGTTTTCGACCCGGGCAGCTTGTGCGCCGGTAATACTGCGACGACGGTGGGCGACGAAGAGGGATGCGATCATGCCCCAGCCGACCGCTTCGCCGTGAAGCAGGACTTTGTAGCGCGTAACCTGCTCGATGGCGTGCCCGACCGTGTGGCCGAGATTGAGAATCATGCGCAGGCCGTTTTCGCGCTCGTCCTTGTTGACGACGGAGGCTTTCATGCGGATAGAGGCGGCGATCACTCTTTCAAGCGCTTTAGGGTCGCGTGCGAGGACATCGTCAGCGTGCTCCTCCATGAAGCGGAGGAGAGAGCGGTCGCGGATGACTCCGGCCTTGACGCTCTCCATCAGGCCTGCGCGAAGTTCGCGGTCGGGGAGGGTGCCGAGGACGTCGATGTCGGCAAAGACGGCAGCGGGATGATGGAAGCTGCCGACGAGGTTTTTGCCTTCGGGAAGATTGACGCCGGTCTTTCCACCGACGGAGGAGTCGACCTGGGCGAGGAAGGTTGTAGGGACCTGTACGTAGCGAATTCCACGCATGAAGACAGCAGCGATGAATCCGCCGACGTCGCCGACGATGCCGCCGCCGAATGCGATGAGGATTGAGCCGCGGTCGCCACCGGCCCGGATCATCTGGCGGAGGATGTTGTCAACGCTCTTGACGGTCTTGTGTTTTTCCCCGGCGGGAAGAAAGAGGATGGTGGGAGATTCTGCAAAGGATTTGAGGAAGGTGTCGCCCCAAAGTGCCCAGATTTCCGGGGAGGTGAGGACGAAGACGCGACGGGGCAATTTGCCAACTGCACGTTCAATGCGGGGAGCGAGGGAGGGGATCAATCCGCTGCCCGCGAATACGTCGTATTTAGCAGAAGGAGTTTCTACCCGTATGGTTTGCACGTTGATTCCATCCTATCGAAGTCGGGTGCAAGCGCGTGCTGCGGGAGGGGTGGGAACGCAAATTGAGGCTGCCATGCTATATGCGATCGGCGGTTCGCAATTTGACTCGCAACCCCGGGGCAGCACATGCGGAACAAATATATGCGGATACGATGATTTGTCGCTGCTATCGGTTGGAGATGACGGAGGACAGAGTACCGGCGCGGGTGGAGTATACATGCGGTTCGAACGGAAAGTTTCCGTTGAAGATAACGACGCTCCCATCAGGTAAGACGCGTGTTTTTGAGATTGGACTGATTGCCTGAAGAATCCGGTCTCCTGAACACCAAGTGTGAAGTTTGCGCGCAGCCGGGAATCTTCTCAGCGCATAACACCATCAGAATTATTGTGTATATCGGGCTCTCGCAAAGATTTCATTCTCCTAGGGTTTTCCCTAGTTACATCCCTTTTAACCGCAGAATAACTGCAGCAAGGGAAGCAGTCATCCTGCCTTTCTCGAGTTATTAGTTATGAATTCCCATGCTCGTGTGCTGGTAGTAAGTCGTGACGAGATGCTGCTGCGATCGAGAGAGATGATTTTAGGCACATTCTTCGCTGTCCGGGGCGCTGGCCGTTTCGTCGAGGCCCGGTCCCTGTTAACTAGCAACAGTTTCGATTTGATCGTGCTCTGTCATTCGTTGACTCCGGATGAATGCGAGCGGCTGGCGGCGATGGCGCATGAACGCGCTCCAAGATGCCAGGTGCTGGCGATGAGCGCATCATCGCGCGGGAATATGAAGCCGTGGGCAGACAAGCAACTCGGTGTGGACGCGGGACCATATGGTCTGTTGAAGAAGTGCGCGGAGATGCTGGGTTTTGTGCTGAAGAGCAAGGCGCGCGCCGCGCACGCGGTGTAGGCAGCACAGGTCACTGTGCCCGTTGAGGCAAATGATAGCCTCGAAGAGATGGCATTTCCTTCGCCGGTTGATTACATCGTGATGGGCGCAGGCGTCGCTGGGCTTCGCGCCGCAATTCAACTTGCGGAAGACGGCGACGTCCTTGTCGTCACAAAAGAATCCCTCGGTGAGTCAAATACGTTTTACGCACAGGGCGGCATCGCTGTGGCTTCATGGGAAGACACAGACGATGTCGCGCTACACCTGAGTGACACGGTTTCCGCCGGAGACGGCCTGGTGTTTCGACCAGCAGCCGAGGTACTGGTGGCCGAGGGTCCAGCGCGCGTAACTGAACTCATTGAATGGGGCGCTCGCTTTGACCGCGAAGGCGGCGCGTTACTGCGCACGCGAGAAGGGGCGCACTCGCGACCGCGGATTCTGCATGCGAATGGGGATGCGACGGGAGCAGAGATCAGTAGATCGCTCGTAGCGCAGGCGCATGCCCATCCTCGGATCAGGTTTGCTGAATGGACGATGGTGAGCCGGTTCATGGTTCGAGATGGGCAGGTAGTTGGGGCTGAACTCGTGCCTGCCGGGATGGAGCGCAGCGCCTTCAACGAACACGGCTGTGTAAGTTCACGTGCCGTTCTTGTTGCATCGGGCGGTGCGGGACAGGTCTACAGCGACACGACGAACCCACCGGTGGCGACAGGCGATGGAATCGCATTGGCGTTGGAGGCTGGTGCGGAACTCGCGGATATGGAGTTCTACCAGTTCCATCCGACGGCGTTTTCCTTTCCCGGCGCGCCTCGGTTTTTGATGTCGGAGGCGCTACGGGGTGAAGGCGCATATCTTCGAAACGATCGGGGCGACCGGTTCATGGAGCGGTATCATCCGCTGCTGGAACTGGCTCCTCGTGATGTGGTGGCCCGCGCGATAACGCGCGAGGGATTGAATGAAAAGGGCGAGGCCCGCCTAGTCTTCCTGGATATGCGGCACATCAAGAACATCGATCTGCACAAGCGGTTCCCTGGGATCAGCGCGTTTCTGGCTCGGTATTCCCTGGACCTGCATCGCGATCTGGTTCCCGTGCGTCCAGCGGCGCATTACCTGATGGGCGGGATCCGGACCGATCTCATGGGGCGGACGAACGTGAAGGGCCTGTATTCGGCGGGCGAGGCGGCGTGCACGGGCGTGCACGGTGCAAACCGGCTGGCTTCGAACTCGCTGCTGGAAGGGCTGGTCTTCGGCGCGCGGGCAGCGAACGCGATGCTGGAAGATAATTTGCCGGTGAGTCTTGTAGAGGATCACACAGACAAGACATTGCCTATGGATCAAAGCGATTCGGCTTTGATTGAGGGTCAGGTTACGGAGCTACGACGAGCCATGTGGGCTGACGGCGGCCTGTTGCGTTCGGAGAGTCTGATGCAAGAAGGACTGCATAAGCAGGCCGAGAGCGAGACCGGTGTCGAGTTCTTTGAACAGCAGAGGAAGGCGAGTCGCCGATCGCTCGAGGCTCGGTCACTCTGTCATGTCGCGCGGGCGATTCTCTGTTCGGCTCTGGCGCGTGAAGAGAGCCGGGGAGCACACTTTCGCAACGATTATCCCAAGCGCAACGATGCCGAGTTTCAGAAACACTCGATCTACACAGGGGATGGGTGGGTCAGGTTCGAGGATCTATAGCCACTAGTGGCCGGTGCTGTGCTTTGGCTTTGGGCCGGCGATGAGGGACCAGACTGCACAGATGGTCAGGATGGCTCCTATGACAGCAAGAGATAGGGTTACGGAGATGTCGAGCCAGTGCGCTGAGAGCATCTTGAATGCGATGAAAGCGAGCAAGGCACCGAGGCCGTAGTTGAGGTAGCGGAGGTGGTCGAGGAGCGAGGCGAGCGCGAAGTAGAGCGAACGCAGGCCGAGGATCGCGGCAATGTTGGACGTGTAGACCACAAACGGATTGCGCGAAACCGCGAGCACGGCGGGAATGGAGTCGACGGCGAACAACACGTCAGTCAATTCCACGGCCAGGATCACTGGCAAGAGCGACCCTTCTTTGGGGTGGATGTTGCGGACCCAGTGAGGGATCACGTCGCGTGTCGAATGCTGGCTCATCAATCGCCACGCGGCGTAGAGCAAAAAGGCGCCAAAGATATAGGTGACCCACTCGAAGTGCTGGATCAGCGTGACACCCAGCGTGATGAACAGGGCGCGCATGATGATTGCTCCGCCCACGCCCCACGCCAATGCCTTGTGCTGCTGACCGCCACTCAGCCTGAAGCCCTGAAAGATGACAAGAAATACAAAGAGGTTGTCAACGCTGAGCGAGGTCTCAATGGTGTAGCCAGCGATAAATTCCATTGCCGTGACTCGACCTTCTTTCATGGCAATGAAACCGGCAAATGCGAAGGCAAGCAGCGCCAGGAAGGCCGTCCAGAGCCACGCTGTCTTACGCGAGGGGCCGGAGTCTTTTTTGTGGCTGGGGAGCAGTAGATCGATGAGCAGCAGCGCACCAGCTACCACGTGGAAACCAATCCACCAAGACCAAGTCGCGCCACCAATCATGCCTGGATGTTACTAGATGGCAGCGTGCAGGAACGAGCGGATGAACGGCTATCGCTGGTTGATGAGGCGTATGGATTCCATGAAAACGTCGCCGTCGATGGAGAGACTGCGGGCGCTGACTTTGTCCATGGTGTCCTGCGCGGTGTGATGGTAGCTGTTGTTGGGGCCGTAGTCGAGGTCGATGACGTCAATGGACGGCACGCCGCGCTTGACAAAGGGAAGGTGGTCGTCTTCGACGGGCTCATCGGTCTGGAAGAAGTAGCGCTCATCGCCGAATTTTTTGGCAGCCTGGCGGACGAGATCGACGAGCCAGCTGGTGGAGTTGGTTTCGCGCTGGATATCGAGGTCTTTGTCGCCGATCATGTCGGCGAGGATGAAAGCCTTGATTTTGCCGAGTGTGCCATTGCCGCCCCATTTTGCGGCGAGATGGCGGCTGCCATAGGTGGAGTCGGATGCGGACCAGTGCTCGATGGCTTCTTCGCCGTCGAAGAAGACAAGCCAAATGGAGTAGCCGTCGAGCTTTTTGCCGCGTAGCTGGTCGGCGATGGCCATCAGCAGGCCCGTAGTGGCGGCACCGTCGTTGGCGCCGACGAAGTTGATGTTTCGCAGGGGATAGTTAGTTTCGTAGTGGGTGCCGAGGACGATAATTCCGTCTTTCTTGCCGGGGAAGCGCACGATGAAATTGTGCAGCGCGACCGGGCCTATGGGCGTGTTGGCAGTGAAGGAGTCTTCTTCGAGCTGATCATGCTTGAACTGATTGCGGATGAAAGCTTCGGCTCTGAGGTGTCCGGGGCCGGTGGGCCAGCGCGGGCCAATAGCGGCGAAGGATTTTGCGTAGTCGTACGCCTTGGCGCCATTGAAGCGGGCCTGAGCGGAGGCTGGTTCGATGAACAGAGCCAGAAACGTGATGCAGAGAACGGATGCAATCCTCCCGAAAATGGAACGGGTCATGGCGCGGCCGCCTCTTTGGCGCGTTTGCGGTCGGGATGGACCCACCACGCGACAAAGATGCCAACCACATAGAGGGCCAGCATGGGGATGGCGTAGATGCACATTGTCCAGGGATCGGGGCTGGGGCAGATCACGGCGGCAACGATGAAGACTGCGAGGATGGCATAGCGGATGTTCTTCCAGAGAAACCGCGGGCTGACGATGCCAAACATGGCGAGGAAGAAGATCAGGATTGGCAGCTCGAAACTGATGCCCAGGCCAAGGATGATGGACAGGAAGAAGCTCGAGTAATCCTCGATGGTGATCATCGGGGTGAAGTCGTGACCGAACTGGATGACAAGAATCTTGATGGCGCCGGGCAGGACGTAGTAGTAGCCGAAGGCGGCGCCGAGCAAAAAGAGGCTGATAGTGGCAGCCATGAACGGAAATACGAAGCGCTTCTCTTTCTGGTAGAGCCCGGGAGCGATGAAAAGCCAGACCTGGTAGAGGATGAAGGGGCTGGCCATGATGGCGCCCGCGAGTAAGGCAACGTAGAGATACAGGTTGAGGGCATCCATTGGATGCGTGAAGACGAGGGACTTACCGATTTTGAGCAACGGCGCCTGGAGGAAGTGGAGGAGTTGGATGCGGAAGATCCAGGCGATGGCGAAGCCGGCAATGAGATATCCCGCTGAGTGAATGATGCGGCGACGGAGTTCATCCAGATGCTCCATCAGGCTCATGCCCGGGAGTTCTGCGCGCTCTGTGACGGCGCTTCGTGCCTTGCCGATTGCGTCCACAGCATCAACCATGCGGGTTCAGTGCCTCCGCGGCCTCCGGAGAGTGGGGATCGGGTTCTGTTCCAGTGATCCCAGTGGATTGCTGCTGAGAAGAGCCCGGCTCCTCAAGGGGGGTAGCTTCAAGTGGGATAGATTCGTCGTCTGGTGAGGCATAGGCGCGATTGGGGCGAGAAGCGGCGACGGTTTCACCCTCGGAGGGAGGCATGATGGTGGGGGTTGATTCGCCGGTTTTCGGTTCCGTCGAGTCGAACTCAGGCGGGTATTGCTCAGGGTAGGTTGTTTCGCCCGAGTAAGGAGAGTCGGCCGGCTTTGCGGCGGGGACCGGGTCGGCGGAGACGGAGGCCTGTTCGGAGACTGCCTGGGCGGCGAGGGAACGCTGACGCTCCTCTTCCTTTTTGCGTCGGTCGGACTCTTCGGACTGACGCAACTCCTCTTCCATCTGGAACTTGAAGTCGTTTGAGGCTTTGCGGAACTCGTACATGAGCTTGCCGATCTGGCGGCCGATCTGCGGCAGGCGGCGGGGCCCGAAGACCACCAGCGCCATCACCATAAGGATGAAGGAATCGACCATCGATATGGTGCCGAGCAGGATTGGCGGGTGCAGACTCATGAAGGGTAATGATAACTGTCGGCGTGCCGCGCTCACAAACTCGTGAGTCACAGGAGATAGCGCTCAGGCGGTGGTAAATGAGCTGAGGGTGAAGCTTTTGGTAAAATTGGGTGAACGGAAGCGTCCTAAGCGGGTCAGGATTCTTGAGTCCGCGGCAAGCCGGGCGCATCCACTAAGTGGGGCTGCAACATCCCCGAGGGTGGGGTCCTAAAAGGACAGCGCATCTTCTGCAGCCGCTGAGTGCTTTCAACATCCCCGTTCGCCGGTTCGTGAGAACTGGGCGGACTGAAGGCGGCAAAAGGTGAACCTGGTTCTTGACGAAGTAACGGCGGTCTCGCCTGAGACTGGTGTTTCGTGCAGCCTGGAAAACTACCTGGCTCTTCCCGACAACAGCATGGACGAACGCATCGCGGCAGCGCGCAAGCGGCTCGGCTCTACAACCATTCTGCTGGGACATCACTACCAGCGGGATGAGGTGATTCGCTTCGCCGATTTCACGGGTGACAGCTACAAGCTTTCGAAGGTCGCCGCGGAGACAGGGGCGAAGTACATCGTGTTCTGCGGCGTACATTTCATGGCTGAGAGCGCGGATGTGCTGGGACACGAGGATCAGCAGGTAATCCTGCCGGATCTGAATGCGGGATGCTCGATGGCCGATATGGCTGAGATCTCGCAGGTTGAGGCGTGCTGGGAGGTGCTGGAGCGCCTCGGTCTTGCGGAGGAGACGATTCCGCTGACCTACATGAATTCAACGGCAGCGATCAAGGCATTCTGCGGAGAACGCGGCGGGCTGGTGTGCACGTCTTCGAATGCGAGGGCGGCATTTGAGTGGGCGTTTGAGCGTGGAAAGCGGATTCTGTTTCTGCCGGATCAGCATCTCGGGCGCAACACGGGTTATGCGATGGGCATTCCGATGGAAGAGATGCAGATCTGGGATCCGTGGGGCTTGCAGGGCGGGCAAACGGCAGCAGCGTTGAAGTCGAGCCGGATTCTGTTGTGGAAGGGGCACTGCTCTGTTCACCAGCGTTTTCTGCCGAGCCACGTAGATGAAGTGCGCGCGAAGTATCCGGGCATCCAGGTGATTGTGCATCCAGAGTGCCGGTGGGAGGTCTGCCAGAAGGCAGATGCACTGGGATCGACGGAAGGGATTATCAAGGTGGTGGAGGAAGCGCCCGCGGGATCGACGTTCGCGATCGGGACGGAGATACACCTTGTGAACCGGCTGGCAAGAAAGTTTGCGCCAGAAGGCAAGAAGATCATCAGCCTTGAGAGCAATGGATGCCTGTGCACGACGATGTACCGGATCAGCCCGCAGCATCTTGCGTGGGCCCTGGAGAACCTGGTGGAAGGTCGGGTGGTGAACCGGATCAAGGTGCGGGATAGCGTGAAACAGTGGGCGCGCGTTGCGCTGGATCGCATGCTGGAGATCAAGTAACTTCGACGGATGTCAGATTGGCAAGCTGCGATCTCATCCTTCGGTCATATCTTCATGGAGCCATCATCGGTGAACCCCGCCCAAGCGGAGCTTGGACGGGGCACCCGCGGAGTGTGTAGATGACGTGCCTGATGAAAACCGGGTACGGAAGTATCTGTTCTGGTTTGTGCATCCGTCGTATGCTAATGCCAGAGACTCCGAATGAAGACATTCACTATTGATGAAGCACAATCCTTGCTTCCGGTTCTCGAGTCGCTGTTGAAGAGGGCGATTGAGGGAAAGCGTGCTGCCCAAGAGGTCGAGGAGCGACTTGGGGAAGTTGGACGCCGGATCTATCTCAGCGGAGGTATGCGGGTGGATGTTGCCGCTATCAGCAAAGAGCGCGCGGAGATGGAAGGGCATTTGCAACGGGTCCGCGAAAGCGTTTCGGAGATCGATTCGATTGGTGTGCAGGTGAAGGATATGGATACGGGTTTGCTCGATTTTCCCTGCAAGGTTGATGATGCGGTGGTGCTGCTGTGCTGGCGGATGGGCGAGACTGCAATCGAGCACTGGCACACAGTCGAGGACGGTTTTAAAGGGCGCAAACCGGTTGATGAGCGGTTCCGGCGGCGGTCGAGCTCGAGCAATCGGCCGAACTGATGCAGCGGCGGCTGATGCAGTCGCTACTGCGGGCGGCTGCTATACACTGACAGCTTCCATGTACATCTCTGAGCAAGAGGTTCGCTCTGTCCTCACCTACGATGCGCTGATTCCGGCGATTCGGCAGGCGCTGATCGACTTCTCCGCGGGGCTGGTGAATCAGCCTGCGCGGATGATTCTGCGCGCCGGGAATGCAGAGGGCCATCGCAATGGATGGTTCGCGGTGATGCCGGTCGTGGCTGGGGATTTCATGGGCGTGAAGACCGTGACCTGGTACCCGGCCAATGATGAGCTTGGTTTGCACACGCACATGGCGATGGTGGAACTGCTGAGCCGGGCGACGGGCGAGCCGCTGGCGGTGATGGACGGGCGGCTGATCACTGAGATGCGGACGGCTGCAGTATCGGCGGTGGCGTACGCTGCCTTGGCGCCTGTCCATTTTGAGTCAACACCGAAGAGCTTCGGGATTCTTGGGTCGGGAGTGCAGGCGCGGGCGCACATCGAGGCGCTTAAGCAGGTGTGGCCAGAGATGAGCGAGATTCGAATCTGGAGCCGAACGCCGGCGAACGCGAAGAGGCTGGCTGACGAGGTGGGTGCGACGGCGGTGTCGATCGAAGAAGCCTCGTCGGCGGAGGTTGTACTGACAGCGACGTCGGCGCAGATTCCGGTGCTGCAAGGGAAACTGTTGAAGCCGAATGCGCTGGTGCTTGCGGTAGGCGCAACGGGAGCAAGCATTCGAGAGATGGATGATGAAGCGATGCTTTCGAGCTTCATTGTGGCGGAATCGAGATCGTGCGTGGAACGAGAGTCGGGAGATGTGCTGCTGTCGGGTGCGAAAGTGCATGCGGATCTGGGCGAAATTCTTGCCAATCCGGGTGCAGCAGACATTCCTCGCGATGGACGGATTATCTCGAAGTCGGTGGGAATGGCGATTGAGGATGTGACGGCAGCGCGGCTGGTGTGGCAGGCGCGGCAGGGCGACTCTTTTCGTCACAATGCGTGAACGATTCTCGGGCAGGCCGCGTCAATGCTGCAGATGGGCGAATAGGGAATTCCCTGTCTATGCGATAGGGGACAGATGCGACGAGAAGGCGTTACGCTTAGAGAGAGAAGCGGTATCGGCGTGGAGAAGGAGCGGCCATGAGGACGCGTTACTGGGTGTGCCTGGCGATGGCGGCGGTGTGCCTGACAGGCTGCAGCGGATTCTGGAAGGCACCGTCGAATGGTGGGGGAGGCGGCGGTGGCGGCACAACGCTGAGCAGCGGCGACTTTTACGTGGTCAATTCGGCGACGAACGAGATTGCCGGCCTGTATGTGAAGGCCGGTACCGTGACTGCTCTTGGCACATCATCCAAGCTATCCGCAGCGCCTATAGCGATCACAGTCGCTCCGAATAATGCGTTCCTTTATGTAAGTACGTTGGGTGGAATTTTCGTATATACCATCGACGGGTCGACGGGCCAACTGACGCTGGGGAATTCGGGGCAGCCAATCTCCTCCGACCCGGCGACGAGCATGCAAGTGGACTCGACGAACGCGTGGCTGGTTGAGGGATTTTCGGGTACTTCCAATCTTTTTGCGATCCATGTCAACCCCAGCACGGGTCTGCTGCAATCGAACCAGGAACAGCCGGTGGCGCTACCAAGTTCGGGGATCAGGCAGGTGGCAATTTCACCAGACAACACGACAGTACTGGTGGCGATGGGAACCGGTGGGACGGCGACGATTCCCTTCAATGCCGGGAACGCGAATCCGTTTGGAAGTGTAGGCACGCTTGGGGTGAAGGGTTCTGCCGGGGCGGCGATTTCTGTGGCATTCGATCCGATTCCATCGGGTGGAACGGCTCCGAGGTTGTTTTATATCGGCGAGACGGTTGCAGTTGCAGCGACAACCTCCGACGCGAACACGGGTGGGCTACGGGCTTTCGATTACAGCACGAAAGAGGAGATCACGGGCTCGCCGTTCAGGATTGGCGGACTGGCGCCCTACTCGATTCTGCCTTTTTCAGACGGCAACTACGTCTACGTGGTCAATCGGCAGACGGCAAGTGGAAACACGGGTGTGATCGCCGGGTTCTCGATCGCAACGACAAACAACGTGCTGGCGCTCACGGCTCTGGGAAGTACGTTCAATGCGGGGACGAATCCGCAAATGCTAGTTGAGGACAATACGAAGCAGTTTGTGTTTGCGGTGAATTTCGGAGGCAGTCCGGACCTGCTGGGGTACACGATCGATACTACGAATGCGGGATATCTGGACAAGGTGGTCTCGAGCCAGACGGGGACCGATCCGGTACAAGCGAGTGCGATTGCGGCGGTGCACTGAGAAGCGGGTCGCAGTTCAGTTAACCCATCCGGCTGTTGGTGGGCGAGGGTTGCTGCTATCCTCAAATAGACCTCCTTGGCTGTGTTGACGCGATTCCCAAATTTGTTCGTCCCGATTTTTCGGCACAATGCGGCCAGACTCCCTGCCCTGCTTCTGATGTTGTCGCTTGTATTTGCGGCGAGCTGCAAGCGTCTGCACAAAGAAAAGCACGAGATGGTGTACGTCTCGGCGCGGCAGATGTATTTACACGATCGCGTCGCGGCGGTGTCGAATCGCGTCGGACAGGTATCGAACGGACAAGCGCTGGAAGTGCTGGAGCATGGACGCCGGTTCCTGAAGGTCAAGACGGACAAGAACGAGATTGGCTGGCTTGAAGAGCGCGCGGTGATCGACGCGGACGAGTACAAGATATTCCAGGATCTTGCTGAGCAGCACAAGAAGGATTTCGTGGTTGCGACGGGGACGCTTCGCGACGATGCATATTTGCATGTGAGCCCCGGGCGGAGTACCGACCGTTTTTATCTACTGCCCGAAGCCGATAAGCTGCAACTTCTGGTGCGGGCTTCGGTGCCGAAGGTTGCGCCGGGAGCTACGGCTGCGCCTGTAAAGAAGGCTTCTGCTCCTTCGACGGCAGCCTCCGGCAAGGCTTCGCAGCCATCGGCGAAGGCTTCGGCTGAGAAGCCAACGAAGGATGAAGACGAGAGCAAGGTCGTCGAGGAACAGCCGGCTCAGCCGGAGATTCCGATGGAAGACTGGTGGCTGATTCGCGACGCGCAAGGTCGAGTAGGGTGGTTGACGTCGGGTCGCGTGGATGTCGATGTTCCAGATGAAGTGGGGCAGTATGCCGAGGGCCAGCGTATTGTGGGCGCGTACGTACTGATGAAGGTGACCGATCAGGTAGCGGACGTTCCCAATCACCAGGTGTCGGAGTATGTGACTGCGATGAGCCCTCCGAAATCGGGACTGCCTTTCGATTTCGATCAGATTCGGGTGTTCACGTGGAGCGTGAAACGGCACCGCTATGAGACAGCATTTCGTGTTCGGCCGATCCAGGGTTATCTGCCGGTGCGGGTGGGTACGCAGCCGACAGCGAATGGAACGGAGCCGGTATTCAGCTTCCAGATTGCGAGCACGCCGGATGTAGCGATCGATCCGAATACGGGTATTGCGAGACCGGCGAATTTGCGCACCATTACGTACGCGATGCGGGACAACATGGTGCGGCGTGTTGGGCCGGATATGGGCCCGATTCCTACGATGCATTTGCCTGGAGAGAAGGCGAAGGCCAAAGCCAAGGCGGCGAAAAGGAAGCGCAAATAGGTCGCAGTTCAGGCGGCGGATGCGGGCAGGTGTCCCGTTGCGGCGCCGGCGACGTGTGTTGTTTTCAGAGCGCAATCAGGGATTCGTGTCTTTCCGGCTATCCGCGCGATTAGTCCGGGTGCGAGAGAAAGCGCGATCGGTGCGGATACGCGGCCTGTCGTTGTGACCATGGCGCGCGAGAGTATGGTGGCGAAGCGAATACCGGAATGCAGGTCGGTGCGAAGACGGGCGAGGTATTCGTCCGGAGTTTTGCCGGCGAGATACATATTCGCGGCCAGCTCGGCGCTGTGCAGGGCAATGGACATTCCGTCGCCGGTGAAAGATGGGATGACGGCGGCCTGATCGCCGACGCGCCAGATGCCGTTTGATGATCTGGCGATATAGCCGTAGGGGATTGGTGAGATGGCGAGCGGTCTGGGCCAGCATGGGGTTGCGTTGCGCAGGATCCGATCGATTGCGGGCGTTTCGTTGCGGATTGCGGAGAGCAATTCGGGCCATCCTCCGAGCGCACGCATGCGTCGCTGATGGATGACGAAGCAGGGATTCGCAATGTCGTTCTCGATGAGGGCGAGTCCGCCATAGCCAGCGCGGAAGAGGAACAATTCCATGGTGTGCTGAACGGTCTCGATTGCTGGCGGGGTCAATCGCCAATGCATTTTGAAGCCAACGAGATCTGAATGGCTGCCGCGCGTGCGCGAGAGATCGGCGAGGTCGTGCTTGCCGGTGGCAAGGAAGACGTTTTTGGCTTCGATTGCCGGGCCGACGCGAAGCTGAATGGAGAACCCGTCGGGAGTGCGATGAAGTTTCTCGACGAAGGCGCCGCGATGTATTTCGCACCCGGCGGATTTGGCTTTTTCGAGAAGAGCCTCGTCGAGCAGTCGACGCGACAAGGAGAGCGCGTGAAAGGGTAGAGCTGCCTGGGCAGATTTGCGACCGGAATGGAGACACACGCGCTGAATGGAATGCGCGCCGAGAACTTGAGGATCGATGCCGATGTTCAGCAGATAACCGAGCGCTTCCGCGCTGAGAAATTCGCCGCAGACCTTGTGATGCGGCCCGGGTTGTTTTTCGAGGAGCGCCACTTCGCGTCCGGCGGCCGCGAGCCGGAGAGCAAGCATGGAGCCTGCGGGACCACCGCCTATGACAACGTCATGGATAGAGGTACGCATTACTGGAGTCCGCGTTTCTGGCGTCCTACGCAGAGGCGAGCAGGCGTGAAGCCTTGAATTGAGATGTCGGACTCGGCAAGGCCAGCTGCCGCGCACATTCTGACCCAATCACTTGGGATGAAAGCGCGGGCTATCGAGACTGGGCCATCGTGCTGGACGAATGGATGCAGGTTGGCAACTTTGGCGAATGCTTTGAAGAGGCTATACGGAATCGAAGCGCGTGAGAGGTCGTTGATGAACCAGCCTCTCTGAGCTGTGTTCTCCATCCAGGCGAGAAAACGGATGATCTCATCTTCAGTGAGGTGATGGGTAAAGAGGGAACTGAGGATGATGTCGACGGGTTTCCTGAGATCCAGCTCGAAGACGTCAGACGCGATCCAGCGGATGCGGCTTCTCGCCGGGCTTGCTTCGCGGGCGATGGAGATAGCGTCGGGGTTCAGATCGCATCCGGTGAGCGCGACGGGGATGTTGCGCTCGCTGGCCCATCGCTCGATGCGTCGGAGGCTGTCGCCATAGCCGCAGGCCACGTCGAGGATGTGAATCGGATAGTCGTTTGTGAGAGCCAGCGAGTCGAGCCACTTGAGGGTAGGCCTGTAGGCGAAGAACCAGCGATTGACGCGGGCGAGGTCGCGAAGACAGAGGCGCATGACTTCGCGCGAGCAGGGCTCGTCCATAAGCTCTGGCAACTCGGAGAGCTCGGCGCGGCGGCTGAAGTCGAGCACGTCAGGCGGCATGGAAGAGCATTGTCTCCGCGGTGACGCCGGGGCCGAAGGACATGGCGCAGCCGCGCTGGCCTGAATCCGCGGCGCGGAGAACATTTTCGAGAACGAACATTACAGTCGCGGAAGACATGTTTCCGAAACGCGCAAGGATGTCGCGCGAGTGAGAAAGAGCGTCTCCCGGGAGGCCGAGGCCTTTCTCAACGGCGTCGAGGATGGTGCGGCCACCGGGATGCACCGCCCAGAGGTCGATGTGCAGCGGATCTTCTCCTCGGGTGACGTGCTGGCCGATTTCTTTCATGGCGCGGGAAATTTCGGCGGGCACCTGACCGGAGAGGTACATATCGAATCCACGTTCGCGAATTTTCCAAGTGATCAAGTGGCTGGTCTCGGGTATGCGCAATGCGAGGAAGCTGTCGATGCCGAGACCGGTTGGACGGGCGCTGACGAGACATGCCGCACATCCGTCGGCGAAGAGCAGGAAAGAGAGCATCTGCTCGAGGTTCTGGGTCTCCTGCAAATGAAGAGTGCAGAGTTCAAGGCTCAGGATCAAGACGACGGAATCGGGCTCGGAACGGACGATGTGATGGGCGGACTTGAGGGCATTGATTGCGGCGTAGCAGCCCATGAATCCGATCATGGTGCGTTCGACGGATGGATTGAGGCCGAGGTGGTTGACGATGTCGTAGTCAAGTCCAGGTGCATAGAGACCGGTGCAGGAGGTCACGATTACGTGAGTGACTGCTTTGCGTTCTTCCATCGAGAGCGAGAGCTTGTTGAGCGCGCACGCGGCGAGTTGAGGCGCAAATTTTTCAAAGGCTTCCATGCGGCGCTCGGTGCCGGGGAAGTTGCCGGTTGCGTACAGGTCTTCGGCGTCGCGCCATTGCCCGTTCTCGCCGGCTATGGGCAGGAGGAATGAGTAGCGATGTTCTATGGCCGACATGCGCACCATGCGGCGGAACAGGCTGCGCTGTGTTCCTTCCGGCATCATGTCCTCTGCGAAAGCAACGAATGAGCGATGGACATCATGGGGCGGGACCGAACTCGCGATGCGATTGATGTAGGCAGTGGTCACATGCACCTCGTTGCAGCTGAAATGTCGACCTTATGAATTGTTAGATTCACGCTGGGCCCATGGTGTCATCGGAATGTCATTCCGGTTTCAGCAGATCGTCGCAATCCATCTTGCTGTTCAGGGCGTGAATGTTTGGTGAGAATCACCATTGGATGCCCGGATAGAGGCTGGGCCAGCGGTAGGTGTGGAACTGGTCTCCGGTGGAGGTCGTGCCTTGCCAGAGAACCTGGGTCGCTTGCGGACCGAGTTCCTGCACGATGCCTCCATTGAGGGTTGAGCCGAAGTTGGCATGAATGTCGCCGTTGGGAAGTTGTTCAACATTGCCGCCGAAGAATGTGAAGTAGCTGGGCGGCGGTTTGTAGTGAGTGACGAGGGTTGCAGTCATATTGGTCTCGTTTAGTTCGAGGACGGGAATTGTAGAGTAGCAGTTCGAAGTTGTTGGTGCGAGAGGTTTGCAGGTTGCCTGACCAGAAGGGAAGACGCGGTCGTTGCCGTTGTCCATCATACCCAGACGGTAGATGCCGGTTGTATTGGGCGAGAAGAAGCTTAGGCCGTGCTGCGCATAAAACCAGTCAGTTGGGTCGGTGCCGCCGATCAGCTTGAAATCGCCGCCTTCACCGAGACGCCACATGACTGCGCCGGAGCCCTGCCCATCCTGGAAATTGATTTTGATGATCCAGTTCTGGTGTCGGATCGACAGGAGCAGGTTGTGGTCATCTGTTGAGTAGAGCAGACCGTTGGAATGAGTCCAATCGGGGAAGTTCATCAGATGACGATTGACATCGAGATGATCAAAGGTGTTCCAGACCCAATCGGGATTTCCGTTCTGGTCGACGTCGACAATGGCGTCGCCCAGAACGGGCGTCGTCCCTGGGTATCCGGGCAGGTCAGTGTAGTTCTTTCTGTAGTCGGTCAGCATGACCCAATGGCCATTGGGGAGAGCGACCACGCTGTGATGGAATCCTCTGAAGTTGTAGACATTGCCGTTGGCGTCGCGCAGGTTTGAGGCGGCGAGTTTCTGGTTCAGCTGATCCATGGTGAAGGTGCGGACGGTGTTGCCTGCGAGGTCGATTTCGCGAATCTCATTCACCAGGCCCGCCGTGTTGGTGACAGTGATGGACGAGAGGTAGGAGATAAGCATCAGCATGTCGCCGTTAGGAAGCTGCTGGATGCCCTGGATCAGGTCGGCGACGGAGCCGTGGTAGAGATAGGACCAAATCACGTTCCCATCAAGATCGGTGGCGAATGCTTGAAGCACATCGGATGGGATGGCGGTGTTCCAGACTTCGATGCCGGTGGGCGTTGCTCCGTTTGCAGTTGTCGTCTGGACAGGGGTGGTTGGCGGCACAGCACCGGTGGTGCAGGTGTGGTCAGCGTCGGTGTAAGTGGCGCCATTATCCAGGGTGACGCGAGCACGCATGTGATAGAGGGTCTTGGCGATCATACCGGCGACGAGGACTTTGACTGTGCCTCCTCCTGGCCCGCTCGGTACCTGCCAGGTATTGCGGCCGTAGTCGGTGGTCTTTCCGAATTCGACGGAGACTTTGCCCGAGGAGGGAAGGTTGATGGAGTAGGCTGCGACGAGCGGGCTACCAGTCACGTCAGGGCAAGAGAGCTGAGCGGCAGGGAGGAGCGCGACGACGGCGGTTGCGTAGTTCTGGGCGGGAGCGGATGCGAGGGCAGCGGTAACCGAGATGTTGATTCCCTGGGAGACGACGGATGGAGCAACGTAGTTTCCTGCGGTGTCAATTTTGCCGGTCTCGGGTTTGCCGCCGACAGTGCTGTTTACGAGCCATTCAATCTGGCCTCCGGTGGAAGAGGTCGCGGTGAACTGGAACTTCTGACCGGGCGAGAGAGCGACATAGGTGGGCGAGATGGTCACGGAGCCACTTTGGCTGGGAGTGCCAGGTCCGGAAGGGACGGTGGCGTTGGGATTGATCCAGTAACCGCAGCCGGAAAATTGCGCGGCGAGGATGAGCAGGGCGAGCGGGCAAAAGAAGAGGCGAAGCCAGCTGCCGATCTCAGAGAAAGATCTCACCAGGCACTCTGAAGCTAAACGGGTGGGGAGGCGCGTTCGCAATCCGTGTGAAACCTTTGCTGAAGCTATGGACGGGGTCGGAGGCGGGAAGGGTGCTTCCGGGTCACGCCTTTTTAGCGCGGCCGTTTGAGGGTGCAGGCTCTTGCGGGGCTGCTTCGGCGCGCTTGCGAAGCTCGTGTTCGACGGCCCTCAACATTTCGGATTCAGGGGCTGGCTTACCGGTCCAGATTTCGAATTGGCGGGCACCTTGCTGCACGAACATTTCAAGGCCGGTGATGACGTGAAGGCCACGCGACTTGGCCAGTTTCAGCAGCGGAGTTTCGAGCGGGTTATAGACCATGTCGAAGACGAGGCTGGCGTTGAGCTCGTTTTCGGCGATGGGCATTGCCTGTTTCGTTCCGGCCATACCGCAGGGCGTGGCGTTGATGATTACGTCGAAGCGCTGCTTCGAGAGCAGTTCGTGCTTAAGGGACTTTGCTTTTGCCTGTCGAGCCAGTGTGACAGCGTGCTCGTGCGTGCGATTGACGACGAGGACTTCAGCACCCGCTTCAACCAGTCCAAAGACTGCTGCGCGCGCGGCACCACCGGCGCCGAGGACGGCGACGCGAGCACCCTTCAGCTTGAGACGGCGTTCGAGGGGCCGGGTGATTCCGGCAACGTCGGTATTGAAGCCGTAGATCTTGCCATCGGCGCCCATGCGGAGGGTGTTGCAGGCCCCGATCCTGGAGGTCAACGGGTCCATGTTGGCGAGGTGCGGCAGGACCTCAGTCTTGAACGGCATGGTGACGGCGCATCCGGCAAGCGGAAGTTCCGAAGCCAGCGTGAGGAGATCCTGGACCGACTTGGCTTTCAGCGGGAGGAGGATTGCGTTGACGACTTCGCGGCGAAAGGCGGCGTTTTGAAGCAGCGGCGAGAGGGAGTGGCAGATGGGGTTGCCAGCGACACCGAAGATGCGTGTGGCGGGATCGAGGTGCTCGAGGCGATAAAGATCGCGGAGAGATTCGGCAGTGATCTGGCCGGGAGCGGTTTCCGAGCCCTCTGACCATGAGGCGAAGGTGAAGGCGGCTCCGGCGCGGGGTGAGAGAACGCGGCTGACCAGGCCTTCTTCGCCCATAGCGATGCCGATGACCTGAGAGCCGAGCGAGCGGTCTTCGATCAGCCGGAGGACGGCCAGATTGTCGGCGAGGGTCCGCGCGGTCGAGACGACTTTCACAAAGTCGGGTTTGAAAGCCTCGATGCGGTCGGCAGCCTGTTCGAGACCCTTGGTCCGGCTAAAGTCATGAAAACTTACGAGTAAGGCTGCGCCAGCGGAGCGAAGCCTGGCAATCTGGGCGGACTTGGCCTCCTCAGCTGATTCGACTTCGAGATCGATGATCTGGCAGCCAGACTGAGCGGCCTTGGTCAGGATTTCAAGCTCCGACGCAAGAGGGCCATCGAACAGACCGCCATGAGCCTTGCGGCGGCAGGTGGCAATGACGGTGACATCTTTATGCTCGGCCAGGAACTGCTTGACGTAGGGAAGGGCGTTGGCTGGCTTGGAGAGCGAATCGAGGCGCAACTCAAGGAATTTAAAGTCTTTGCATGCTGCCTCGGCACGGTCCATCAGCTCCGCCGGGGAGCTGCCCTGGATGGCGACACACAGCTTACCCGGCCTCAGGCGCGGAGGTGCCTGAGCGGTGAGAGTCGGTGCTGATGCGACGGCGTTCGGCATTTTCGTTCAATTGACGCATCTTAGTTGCGTTAGGTTTCGTATTGCAACAGAAGATAAGACCTTCGTAATGGGAGAGCCTCTAGATCTCAGCTTTTAGCTGTTAGCTCCTAGCCTCTGGCGAATCTGTCGCGCCAACCGGATCCGCAGCCGGTATCCGGGGGTGGAATGGTGGTCGGCGGTGGAGACCTTCGGCATTCAGCTAGTTCCGTTAGCTGCCCGCAAGTGAGGTTCGTTTTTGCCTCTCCGCACCCCCAGGAGGATGCCCCCTCCCCCCACCCTATCCATGTCAAACTACTGATTTTAAAGGGCATGACTGCTTGGATATCGCGCTAAGCTATTGATTTTACACGACTAAAGCGTAAATATTTGCATTCCCAAGACTTAAGGTCACGATTGGTGGCGCGACCCTTTTTGACGAGACTCTGTGCGTCTCCGATGGCGGAGAGCAGAAATTCGAGGGTTGGTGGTTTCCGGGGAAGTCGACGGTATGATGACTGTTTTTTCGGCTGCATGCATTGAGGATAGAGAATCGTACGAATCAGACTGCAAAGCGCGTGTTTTGTAAGTGCTTGAAATGACGTGGTGAACTGAGTATTTCTGGACGTGTGTGTTGACAGGATCCCTATCCCCACTGCAGGGATCTTTTCGGGATCGACACAAGACGACGGGTCATCACACGGCAGTACCCTCACCCATCTCTTCGAGATGGGGTACCCAAAATTCAGAGATGTGTACCCGCCACTTCGACAACCTGCGGGAGGCCAGTCGGGCAGAATCGTTATCGTCTCCCCGGTCTCCAAAAGCGAGAGACTGGGGGAACCCTCATTGTCAAGAAAGGTTCTCGGGACCAGGGTCACCCGCCATACTTCCGAGTCGCCCGCGACCCTTTGATAGACTCGGCGCACAGGGGGGCGTCGCGTGTCCGAGGGCACCAGCAAGGTGAGCTGCGAAGAGTTCCAGAACCAACTCGCCAAGTTGCTTGAGTCTGGTGTGGATATCGCGAATCATCCACACGCAAGAGCTGTGAAGTCTGTTGCGGGTTCATTCGGGATCTGCACCGTATCGCGGAGGACTCCCGCCACTTTCGTTTAGAGACGGACTCGTCTGAGGGCGACGACTGGTCGGAATCCACATAATTTCCGGATCGGCCACCATTCAACTCCTGGAAGGTTCCTGTCGCGAATCGGGCGGGTGCCGCGTTATTCATGTTTTCTGCGGTTTTCCGTTTTAGACTTCATCATTGACAATCGATCCAATGGCGCTCCCATCCTCCAAACACGTTATCGGAGTGCTTTGCTGCCTCATCGCGTTCGCAGCATGTATCGTCGCATGTATCCTTGCACGGTCCAGGCGTCGGGAATTTCCTCCCGGTTGGCCGTTGCTCGTGTCCCTCACCGTCCTTCAGTTAGCGCTCCTGGTCGATATGCTTTTCAGTCTGCGCTGGCTCTTGCACAACAAGTTGGCAAGTGAATTTCTGGTTCATCACTTCTATAACCGCCGGGTGGGCCCACAGCATCTTGCCCTTTTTCTTGTGGCTGCCATGGCGTCAACTGGAATCTGGTTGCTGCTGAAGAGCCTGCAGGGCAGGAGAGGGGCGCAATTGGCATCCTGCGGAATGATTCTATGGATATCCACTTGGCTCGCGGAGGTGATCTCTCTCCACTCGATCGACGTCTTCCTCCACAAATCGCTTGCTCACGTCACTGTACGCGACGCAGTCTGGATTGTGAGTTCCATCATGATCTCGTACGGGGTCTTGCTGGATGTTAGAAGGGCGCCGACGACTGCGATCCGACGATCTATCAGGTAGTTGAGGACGAAGAAAACAGCGGAAGGCTTGATGACCCATATGTACTGTGAGTCGCACGCTCCGACTGCGGAATCTCGGCGTTCTGAATGAGTATCGACCCTCTATGTGCTTTACTTCCGAGTGGTCCACGATCCAACCAGAACCTAAAGAACCAGTGTTTGGTCAACCATAGTGGCGTCAGTCTTCACGCCGCAGCCGCCGATCCACTCTTTCAGGTTACCGGCCAGTACAAGCAGAAACAGAACGTATAACATGCTCAAGTCGCGCAATTCGCCCGGAGTACAGAAGAACAGATAGAGCGGAATGTTGATTGCTGCCGCTATTTGTCCGTGACGCTTCATCATCGGTGACAGATGCCGCCAGCCGCGCCACATGGTCCAGAAGAGCAAGCACATCGGAATAGCGGAGAAAGCCTTCGGAACGCGCAGTCCGTAGGTCTGCTGTGTTGAGAAAAGCAGGATCCGAGGATGCGCAAAGAACTGCAATTGGTCGAGCCATTGCACAACGACCGTTGAGCCTGGATTGTGGGCGAACCGGAGGTGTATTGGAAGATACACGACCAAGCAGACAGAACATAGGGTGGCAACACGAAGCAACGCACCAAATCGAGGACTGCGTCGCCGGAAGAGGGGATACAGAGCGGGAATGAACAGCAGGAAAGACTCCTTGTTCCACGTTCCTAGTGCGGCGATTGGAATAGACCACCACCAGTCGAACTTGAGCGCGATCCAAACAGCCAGTGCCATAAAGGCCAGTTCCGGAAAATCGTAGTTAAACCCGCTGTCGCTCATGATGTAGGGAAGCAGGAGAATTACGATCACCGGACTGAGAACTGCTGCGGGCAGAGACACCCCTACGGCCTTGCACACGAAATACATCGCATAGACCGCGAGTAGTGTGAAAAGGAAGGTTGCGATGTATGTCACCAGATAGCGGAAAAAGTACACGTTGTTCTTAACTGTCGGGGAGTAGGACATTGAGTTGATATACGCATGCGGCCTGCTGCCTTGACGGTTATACAAACGAGTCTTAATGGTCTGCGGAACGACTTTCTCGATCCAGTTAGCAGTAGTTGGAAGCAACTGCCTGTACACATAGGGTCGGTTCGCTGTTCCATCAACCATCCGTTCAAAACCGTCCACTTCCCAGTCGCCTGCAACTCCGACCTCATGGAAATGGCACTCATCGTAAAATCCGTTGAAAGAGGCCGACGCAGCCACAAGGAACAGCACGAAACAGCACACCCGGTTGTACAACCTGGTGAGGATTTTGTTCGACATTGCGCTTATTTGACCTCGAAGCGTGCCTTGTGAAGCAATGGCATGAATGCTTTAGAAGTTGACAGAGCAATATGAACGTCACACAGTGGACCTCATTACACTCAAGCTCACGAGAAGCTCACTAATAGTTTACCCATCTTCGCGTGGGGCGCAGTGAAGTGAGTTTTGGGATTCCGGTCGAGTCACCGCCTAACCGGAAATAATCCCGAACAGGCGAAGATTTGGCATACTTCCGGTTGGGCGACTAACCGACCGGAACCGTTTAGGAGCGGCATCAGCATTCGATCATTCCTGTGATCTGTCTTTTGCGAACAAGGCGACATACACTGCGTGGCGGCCGGGGAACAGCCTTCATACAAGGGATAGCCAATACCACAAACGTGAAGCTCGATGGCTCCGGAACCGAGTTCCGGAGAGCAGTCGAGAATTTGCACTCCGCCCTCGGCAGGAATCACAGTGAGTGCGGGCTGAGCAAAATAGAACAGACTATTGCATTTTCGCGGTGTGATGCTTGAAAAATGGCCGAAGAGCGCCAGAGCACTGGAGAATGAATATGCGAAGAATCGCTTTGACAGCACTGGGGTTCGCTCTTCTGTTATCGAGCATCCAGCTGTACTCACAGACGAATGCAGCTGTAGAGAAGGCTTTGCAAAGTAAGGAGCAAGCCGGGTGGCAGGCATGGAAAGACCACGACGCGAAGTCTGTTGAAGATATGACTCCGGAGAACGCTGTCAATATCGCTGACGGGACGGTGGCCAAAGGGAAGCAACAGATCCTGAAAAGCATGGTGGACCCGGGATGCGTGGTGAGCAGCTTTTCGCTGTCCGATTTTTCTTATCTCTGGCTCGATAAAGATACGGCCGTTATGACCTATACCGCCACCCAAGATGCAACTTGCAGCGGTAAGAAGCAGGCTGGAAAAGTTATCGCCTCGTCTGTCTGGCGGAAGCAGAACGGCCAATGGATGTCGCCGTTTCATCAGGAGACTACCGCTGAAGGCATGTAGCGAAGTGTTTCCGAGTCTCTGGGATTGATAGTCGCTACCTCGAACCATTTCGCCAGTCGCCAGACATCTCGGCCCAGCCCCATCGCTCGTTTGGATGGACCGCGTGCACAATAGCTCACCAACATGTAGAACCCCGGTCACACTCCAAGGAGGAGACCCGCTCAATGACAAAAATATTGGCTATCACGGCCCTAGGCCTATCCTGTTGTCTCGCCTTTTCCATCAACCTTCACGCCCAAGGTGCCAGCGATGTCGCCTCACAGATCAAGCAGCTGCAGCAGGAGTCCAGAGACGCGCAAATGAAGAACGATGTCTCCTGGGCGCAACAGCACTTGGCTGAGGGATTCATGGCGGGAAACAGTTGGGGAGAATGGGAGACAAAAGACGGATTCATCAAGGATCTGCAGAACAAAACAATCAAGTGGAAGAGCGGCAACATCAGCGACCTGAAGGTCGCGACGTTCGGGTCAAACACCGCCGTTTCGCACTACACGTTCACCTACGACGCTGACTTCAAGGGCACACATCGAGCGCGTACGGTGATCTGCAGTGACACCTGGCTGAATGATTCCGGTACATGGAAGACGGCTTCGACTCACTGCACGTTGGTGAAGGGTACGTAATCCGCAGGAGCGAGTGTTTTTATCAGATCGGCGCAAACTCCGGCCGAAGATGCCTGCCCCGCTGGTCCTGCTTGGTGGCTACGTCGCACAAATCCATCGCAGCCATGTGGAGGGTTGCGGAGGCGCGCGGGGCGTTGGCCGGCTGCGGCACCATGGGGGCGCGCACCAGCTTCTTCTGATTGTTCAAGGGGGTGCCGAATCTGGGCGGCTTGGCGGAGAGGGGCGTTCGAGCTCGTTGGCTTCCCACCCTTGCTGCGCATGGATGGGGCACCCGCGAGCAGCGGATCAAAGGGGTCGCAAACGTGCTTGCGTTCCGATCAGGTTGCGACTGAGCGGAGGGCTTGAAAGAGCACGAGAGGATGCACCGGCTTAGGGAGTATCTCGAACCGATGATCCGGGGACTGAGCATCCCGGAGCAAACCGCTAGTGTCGTTGTCCCCGGAGACGAGGAGAACTTTGCATTGGGGAAGAAGCTCGCGGATCTGAATGGCGGCATCAATGCCGTTCATCTGCGGCATCACGACACCTGTCACGAGGAAGTCGAAGTCCAGGCGCCGGGCAAGTTCGATACCCGCTTCACCACTGTACACAGCCCTAGCTTTAAAGCCTTCTGTGTTCAGGACCATGGCGAGTGTGTCTGCTACTGCTTTATCGTCATCAATGACGAGAGTGTGAGGCTTGTTTCTATAGCTGTTGGCGGTCGGCTCCGCGAGCTTTCCTTTCGAGATTGTCATAGTTGGGCCCTTCAGTCGGATTGTGAATGCTCTTGTTTCTAAGTCGTTCTCGATACGGGCGTAACTCTATGAGTTCTTCAACCACATATGCGCCAGTTGTTCCGTCCGAGAATGTCACCACAACCCCGTCGTCACTATCTAACTCGACCGCGAGTAGCCGGATCTCAGCCTTCATGAGGGTGAACATACAGCAGGAAGGACTAGCTGGCTGTCCAGAATTGCTCACTTCGCAAGTTCGAGCGTGTCCTGGGGCGATTTGAGATCGTGCGGGGGAAGTCGCACCGGTGGTTGGTCAGAGATCTGGATCGGTGAACACAGGCCAATATTGCGGTAACGACAGCGCATGAAAAAGAAGACGCTCTCGATGTGCCCCGAAGCGCAGCGCCTGACGGACGCAGGGGCATTCTCAACCCAGGTGCTATAGTCTCTTCCATTGCTTCGCGAGGGGGTCAGGCACACGATGAATCGTAGAATGTTTCTCTTAAAAGGGGCGGCTGCTTCTGCTCTTCTCTCCGGCACGCGACATCTATTGGCTGATCCGCTCGGTATGCCGATCGGCTGTCAGACCTATCCTGTGCGCAAGTCGATCGGTACGGACTTCGCGGGTACCATGAAGGGTTTACGTGCAGCCGGGTTCACCCAGATTGAGCTGTGCTCGCCATACGGTTACGAGGAGTTTTCCAGCCTCCAGAAATACAAGCCACAGGAATTGCGGCGCATGCTGGAAGACTGGGGGCTTGGCTGCATCTCCGCGCACTGGTCGGCAGAGGAGCTCTTTCAAAGAGCGGACCAGAGCATCGCCTATGCGAAGGAGTTCGGGATGACGCAGATGGCGATTGCCGCGCTCGGGCCCTGGAGCCCGAGGACGACGGAGACAGTCGACGATGTGAAACGCTACGTCGAGCCTTTCAACGCCTTCGCCGAAAAGGCTCATGCCGCGGGCATCGTCGCATTGCTGCACAATGAAGGCTTCGTCTCGGAACACATCGATGGCAAGCCGATCTACGACATGATGATCGCCGACCTCAATCCCGCAACCACCAAGTTGCAGTTTCAGGTCTCCACCTTGCAGCAGGGCTACGATGCAGTGACGTACTTCGAGAAGTACCCCGGCCGCTTTCTCTCCATGCATTGTCAGGACTGGGTGAAGGACTCCTCCACCAAGTCCGGCTTCCGCCAGGTTCCGTTGGGCAAGGGCGTCGTGGATTGGAAGGCAGTATTTACAGCCGCAAAAAAAGGTGGCGTAAAGAACTACTTCGTTGAACTTGAAGAGGATCCATCGTTGATGCCGCTAAGTGTGCCCTACCTGAAGTCCCTGAAGGTGTGAGGCGAGCGGGATCTCCTCGACAATCAGGGGTCGTGAAATTCATACTTGACACTGTTCTGAAATCCACTACCATATGGTTGTGGATAGGTTGGGTACAACATTTGCGGCTTTGTCCGATCCAACCCGGCGGGCGATGATCGAACGACTGTCACACGGGCCTGCCTCTGTGCATGGATTGACGGAACCGTTTGCACTGTCGCAGCAGATGATTTCAAAACATATTGCCTACCTGGTGCGGGCGCGGATCGTGATCAAGACAAAGCGTGGACGAGAGAGTGTGTGCACGCTGAGGCCAGCGGCGATCAAGACGGTCAGCGATTGGGCTTTCAACTATCGCCGATTCTGGGAAGAGAGTTTCGACAAGCTGGACGTGGTTCTGAAGGAAATGAAAAAGAAGGAGGTCGGAGATGACCAAAAACACGGTTAACGAAATCGAGCGGATGGTTGTGACAAGAATTTTTGATGCCCCACGCGAACTGGTTTGGAAGGCGTGGACAGACCCGCAATATGTGATGCAGTGGTGGGGGCCGAAGGGTTTTACTGCGCCTGTATGCAAAATTGATTTCCGCGTGGGAGGAAAGTTTCTCTGCTGCATGCGATCGCCGGATGGACAGGAGTTCTGGAATGCGGTTGAATACCACGAGATTGTTCCGTACGAGAAGATCGTTTCCTTGATGTACTTTTCCGATGCGGAGGGAAACAAGGTTGACCCAGCGCAGCTTGGAATAGAACATGAGGCCGTCGACGGTGCGTACGACGTGACCCTTTTTGAAGATCTCGGAAACGGCCAGACAAAACTTACCTTCATTGGAAATGAACCCATGGAGAGCGCGAAAAACAGCGGTCAAATGGAGGGCTGGATCCAGATATTCGATAAACTTGCCGAGGTTGTTGCGGGGCTGGCGCAGGCGAAATAGGAAGTTGAGGTTTTGATTCGCGGAACTCAACCGTGGAGAAAGAAATGAAAGGAATACCGTTTCTCGCTATCGTCCTGCTGGCATTCGCATTTCCCGCGGATGCCCAGGACGCGATGAAGAAAGATGCAGCCGTCAAACCTGCCGATCCGGAATTGAAAGTCGTGCTCGACTCCTGGAATGAGATTGGCCGCAAGCTGACGGCGATGGCCGAAGATTTTCCCGAGGACAAATATGACTTCAAGCCGACACCGGAGCAGCGGAGCTTCGCCGAGCAGTTGTTGCACGCGGCGGGTTCATGCTACTACTTCACTAATCCTGTGACGGGGCAGAAGCCTCCCGCGGGAGAAGATCCGAAGCGCGACCAATACAAGTCCAAGGCCGACATCGTTGCGTTCGTCAAGAAATCCTTCGCCGATGGCGCAACCGCCCTCCAGTCGAAAGGCGAAAAAGGCCTGACGACGGAGGTTGTTTATTTCCCTCAGCAGAAATCGCGCGTTGTCGACATAGCAAACGGCATCATCGAACATAGCGGTGAACACTACGGCCAGCTCGTTGTGTACTACCGCCTTGCGGGTCTTGTGCCGCCGGAGTCGCGGCCCAAGAAGTAAAGCTCAAGAAACCAGGTACCCCGTCCTTATCGCGCGCCGTTTGCGCGAATGGGCGGGGATTTTGTTTTTTGGGACCTTCAGTATTCAATGCACCGCGCGACAAATGGATATCTCTGCCTTCGTTCCGCTGCAGAATTTTGGAGTTCGATCCGTCTGGCTCGAACAAGGGAGTGGATTTTCCCTTGTTCACTCTTCGCGGAGGGTACGGGCCGGGTCGATGCGGGCAACTCTGAGGGCTGGTACGGTGGCTGCAATCAACGATACGACGATCAGGGTCGCGAATACGGCGGCGAGGCTGGGGATGTCGTAGACACCGACGCCGTAGAGCACACTGCGCATGATGGGGAGGACTGCGGCGCAGAGAACGAGGCCGATGAGAAGTCCGGCGGCAGTGGCGCGGATGCCGGAGGCGGAGATATGGGTGATGGCTTCGCGAATCGTCGAGCCGAGGGCGATGCGGATGCCGATGTCGCGGGTGCGCTGGGTGACAAGACTGGCGACGAGGGCGAAGATTCCGATGGCGCTGAGGAGGAGAGCGAGTCCGGCCATGGCGCTGAGCAGGGCGACTTCAATGCGCTGCGTATTGAGAGCCTTTGCCTGGAGGTCGCTCATGCGGTAGAAGCCGGAGAAGGGAAGTCCGGGAGCAGCGGTGGAGAGGGCACGCTGCATCTGTTCGGTGAGGCCTTCGACAGGAGCGGAGGTGCGGACGACCCAACTGGGCTGGAACCAGACATGGACCATGAGCATGGGCGCAGCGACCTGCGCTGCGGGGATATAGATTGTCTCTTCGCTCTGGATGGGAGCCGTTTTGTTGAGACCGGAGCTGAGCTGGGTGTCGGAGACGACGCCGACGATGAGGGCGTTTTTGGCGAGGACCAGACCAACCGGATTGATGCCGGGGAAGAACTTTCGCGCGAAGGTTGAGTTGATGATCGCCACGGGGCGAGAATTTGGTCCATCGGCGTCGGTGAAGGCACGGCCGCGACTGAGCGGCATCTGGAGGACGTCAAAGAACCTGGGCGTGACATAGACGACATCGGTTCCGACACTTTTGCCGGTTTGTGGACCGTCGTGGAGGAGGACTCCGTCGTTCAGGGTCTGTTCATAGGGAAGGGTCAGTGCGACGGCAGCGGACTGCACGCCGGGAATGTGCTGCATTGATGCGATGCTGGCGGTCATCAACTGCTGGAACGCTGGAGAGTCTTTGTACCGTGCGTCGTCGAGTGAGGCCTTGGCGGTGATGACTCCGTCGGGATTGAAGCCGGGCGGCAAGGTCTGAAGGTGGATAAGGGTGCGAATCAGGAGCCCGGAGCCGGCGAGGAGGAGGACGGTGAGCGCCACTTCACCTGCGATGAGGGCCTGGCGAAGACGAATCGAGGAGCCGGAGGAGGTTGTGCGGCTGGCGAGGGAAGAGCGCAGATCGACACGGCGGGCGGCGAGTGCGGGCAGCATTCCGAAGAGCACGCTGGTGAAGAGCGTGACCATCGTGGTGAATGCGAGGACTCGGCCGTCGAGTGAGACGCCGGAGACGGGCAGAAAATCTTCAGAAAACAAGGATAGAAGTCCGCGCAATGCGACGAAGCCGATGCCGACTCCGGCGAGGCCGCCGATGCAGGCGAGAAGCAGGTTTTCGATCCAAAGCTGGCGGAGGATTTGCCAGCGTGTAGCGCCGAGGGCGAGACGCGTGGCGATTTCAGGCAGGCGACGAGCCATGCGGACGAGGGTAAGCCCGGCGAGATTGGCACAGGCGATGAGGAGGATGAATCCGGCGGCAGCCATGAGGCCGATGGCCTGGGGGCGCAGTTCAGAGGAGACGCCTTTCTGGAATGGGACGGTGTAGAAATGGATGCGCGCGCCGGGGTTGCGGCTTTCGATTTGGGAGATGCGAGCGGCCCAGGCCCGGTTCAGTTCGGCATCGGCCTGCTGCCAGGTTGCGCCGTCGTTCAGGCGGAAGATGACGCCGAAGTTCGTGCCGTTTCCCTCGCCGTGAGGGCTGGGCTGCAGCGAGGTATAGACGTCGGTGTTGAGGGGAGTGGTGGCGTTCTGCGGAAGGATGCCGATGACGGTGTAGGGTTCGCCTTTGAGGTGGATGGTGCTGCCGACGAGGCTGCGGTCGGCGTTGAAGGTGGTGTGCCAAAGTTCGTAGCTGAGGATGACGGCTTTGGGTCCGTTGGGGGCGTCTTCTGTCTGGGAGAAGTTGCGGCCGATGGCGGGGCGGATGCCGAGGACATCGAAGTAGTGCTGGGAGACGCGACCGTTGTGGATGTAGGCGATCTGCTTTGAGCTGGATTCGAGATTGGCGCCGCTGGCGAGCGCGGCGAATACAGACGAGGTGAGTGAGGGTACGTTGTCGCGCAACTGCTCCCACTGCGTGCCGTCGATCCAGCGACGCTCGTCGGCGGGGTTTGGGCCCTGGGTGCGCTGGAAGAGGGTGCCCATCCGCTCCGGCTGCGGGTAGGGCGGGTTCTTGAGCATCAGCGCATTGACGATGGAAAAGATCGCTGTGTTGGCGCCGATGGAGAGCGCCAGCGTAAGGATCACAGTCGCCGTGAAGCCCGGGTTGCGAAGAAGCTGGCGAACTGCGAAGCGAAGATTCTGCCGGATGGAATTCATCGATGCGCCTCCGAGTGCGGGGATCGGGAAGTGAATTATGCAGCAATCAGCGGGCCAGAGAGTTCAGGTTATATCGCCAATGCGTTGTGAAGCTGAGACTAGTGCCTAGGGCTTACGAACTGTCCGGTTGCGGACGCTGCGTTCGGGAGCGGACAGCGCTGTAGTTGTCGTTCGAAAGGGAACTTCGAGGTTACCTGGCGTGTTCGGCACTGAAAAGCAACTGTGGGTCTTTCGACTCCGGTCGTCCGCTGTGGCGGACGACACAGTTGTTACTGAGAGATCAAGCTTGCGTGGCGAGTCTTGAGATTTCGCGGTGCTGCCATTTGCCGCGGGTGAAGTCGGGGATCTCGATGGGGGCGCTGCCCTGGGCGACGGATTCTACGCTGAGTGGACCGAT
>Ga0207671_10000212_pt1 | contig 87950 bp, 80 predicted proteins | sample KBSC24metaG_FD_184352 | JGI IMG/M metagenome (GOLD analysis project Ga0207671, IMG submission 184352) | Corn rhizosphere microbial communities from Kellogg Biological Station, Michigan, USA - KBS C2-4 metaG (SPAdes) (version 2) | ecosystem: Host-associated > Plants > Roots > Rhizosphere > Soil...
GTCGCGTCACCTATTACGACGATCACCTGAAGGCCGTGATCGCAGCGCAGAAGGCCGGCGCCGATGTCCGCGGCTATTTCGCTTGGTCGCTGATGGACAATTTCGAATGGGCCGAAGGCTACTCAAAGCGCTTCGGCATCGTCAGCGTCGACTACAAGACGCAGACGCGTACGCCGCGGTCATCGTATCGGGCGTTCCAGGGAATGCTGCACAATACGAAGTAAGCTACGGCACCGCCTGGGTTCATCGACCTTACCCATCGGTCGTCATGGCCGGACTTGATCCGGCCACCCAACCAGACCTACCGCAGCCTCAGGATTTCGTGGTGAGGTTTGCTGGGTCCCCGGGGTCAAGCCCGGGGATGACGACTGCGAGGTAGGTGGTTGTGGGGAAAAGGGAGAGGTGGTTTAGCCCGCCAAGTGTGCTCCGGTCGCCATTGACGCCCATCTCCCTGCCTCGCTAAAACTGCTCTCCAAAGCGCTTTGAAACGCACTGCCAACCTTGGGAAATTTCATATGAGCACCGGCCTGCCGATGACCGAAACCTTGCAGCAGGCCGCCCCCGAGGTGGACAAGGATTGGTGGCGCGGCGCGGTGATCTACCAGATTTATCCGCGCTCGTTTCAGGACCATAACGGCGACGGCATAGGCGATCTCGTCGGCATCACCGAGCGGCTGGATTACGTCGCCGATCTCGGCGTCGATGCCATCTGGCTGTCGCCGGTCTTCACCTCGCCGATGAAAGATTTCGGTTACGACGTTTCAAACTATCGCGATATCGACCCGGTGTTCGGCACGCTCGGCGATTTCGATCGGCTGGTCGAGAAGGCGCATAGCCTCAACCTCAAGGTGATCATCGACCAGGTGATCTCCCACTCATCCGACAAGCATCCATGGTTTGCCGAAAGCCGCGCCTCGCGCGACAATCCCAAGGCCGATTGGTATGTCTGGGCCGACCCAAAGCCTGATGGCACGCCGCCCAACAACTGGCTGTCGATCTTCGGCGGCTCAGCGTGGGCCTGGGATTCTCGGCGCATGCAGTACTACCTGCACAATTTTCTCGTCAGCCAGCCGGACTTCAACTTCCACAGCCAAGCTGTGCAGGACGAGCATCTCGATACGATGCGGTTCTGGCTCGAGCGCGGTGTCGACGGCTTCCGGCTCGACACCGTCAACTTCTATTTCCACTCGCAAAAGCTTGAGTCCAACCCGCCGATCCGGCCGGAGGATTTCAACGATTCGACCGCGCCGGCGGTCAATCCCTACAATTTCCAGGAACACATCTACGACAAGACCCAGCCGGAAAATCTGGTGTTTTTGCAGCGGCTGCGCGCGCTGCTCGACGAGTATCCGGGGACGACAACTGTCGGCGAAATCGGCGATGCGCAGCGCCAGCTCCAGGTGATGGCGGACTACACGTCCGGCAACGACCGGCTCCATATGGCCTACACCTTCGATTTTCTCGGCGGCAAGTTCAGTGCCGAGCATTTCAAGACCTCGATCGCCGCAACTGAAGCAGCGGCGCCTGATGGCTGGATCTGCCTTGCCTTCTCCAACCACGATTGCGTGCGCCACATCTCGCGCTGGGCGACGCACGAGCACCAGGATGCGCTGGCGCGGCTCGCCTCGACGATGATCATGACGATGCGCGGCTCGGTCTGTCTTTACGAGGGCGAGGAACTGGGCCTCACCGAAGCCAATCTGGCCTTCGAGGATCTCGTCGATCCCTACGGCATCGAGTTCTGGCCCGAGTTCAAGGGCCGCGACGGCTGCCGCACGCCGATGGTCTGGCAATCGGCATCACACCTCGGCGCCTTCACCACGGCCCCGCGCTCGTGGCTGCCGGTGCCGGCCGACCATCTGCCCAAGGCCGTGGATGAGCAGCTCAAGGCCAATGACTCGGTGCTGATGCACTACCGGGCGATGGTCGCGTTCCGCAAACAGCATCCCGCCTTGGCGAAGGGTGCGATCACCCTGCTCGATGCTCAGGACGGCGTCTTGGCGTTCACCCGGCAGGATGGCGGCTCGAAGCTGCTCTGCGTCTTCAACATGACAGAGACCGACAGCGTCTTCGCCATCCCCGCGGGAATGACGCCAAAGGGCATCGACGCGCCGGGATCGCTCGCCGGCCCGCAGGATGGCGTGCTGAAGATGCCGGCTTATTCGGGATATGTCGGGGCGCTCTAGTCCGAGTTGGTGATAAACGGGGCCGGCCCAACCTGCGGCTGGCTGGTGTCGCCAGCCCATTTGATGCCTGCGAGCGGCACGGCCTCGACCGGCGCATCCACCCACATGCCGCTGAGCTGGCTGTTCCAGACGCCCGTTCGAGGCTGCTTGTCAGGGCCGGTGCCGGTGGTGATCTGCACCGCAGTGTTCGACTTCAACGCCGCCAGCGCATCGGGCGCCGGAAACACCGGATAGCCGTCGATCTCATTGCCCACGAGGGCCGCGATGCCCGCCGCCGGATCCGCGATGAACACCAGCGTCGCCTGGCTGATCAGCGGGTGGACGCCCCAATAATCCTCGTTGCGATCGAAGAGAATGCGCTGGCCGTGATCCCATTGGGTCAGCACAAACGGCCCGGTGCCGATTGGCACATTGCGGTTGTTGTCGGCGCTTTCCGGCGCCACGATCGAAGCCTCGGCACGGCCGAGATTGAACAGGAACGCCTCATCCTTCTGCTTCAGCACGATGTTGATCGTGGTATCGTCCGGCGCGGTGGCGCTGGCGATCCCGGCGAACAGCGCGCGCTGCGGGTTGCCGGCATTCGGATCGAGCAGGCGGTTGAGGGTGAAAATCACATGCTGCGCGTCGAACGCTGTGCCGTCGTGGTAGCGGACCTCGCTCTGCAGCGCGAACGTATAGGTCAATCCGTCAGGCGACACTGCCCAGCTTTTGGCTAGGGCAGGCTGCACGCCGCCATGCTCATCGATCCTGGTCAGGCCCTCGAAAAGATTCTGGAAACTTGTCTGCATCGTCGCGGCTGACGGCTCGGCGGTCGGATCGAGATGCGGCGGTTCGGCTTGCAGCGCGACGCGCAACTGGCCTGTGGCGGCAAAGCTCGGCCGGGGCAGCAGCCCGCCTGCAGCCACAGCCGCGCCGGCCGCCAATATCGCTCGCCTCGTCCACATGCGCTGTTCTCCGCCGGAGCCCAGCGGATTTATAGGCGGTATCGGGCGAAAAGACGAACGGGAGCTACGGCTTGCCGGCAGGCAGGCTCTTCGTCATCACCACGCTCTCGGGCGGAACAACCACCGAAAACAGCGTACCGGCGCCTGCTGCCGGATCGACCGTCAAAGTCATGCCGTTGACCCCGAGCAATGCGCGGGTGAGCGCGAGGCCGACGCTTGAGCGTATCGGCGTCAACGTCTCGCCGTTTTTCCCGATCCCGTCGCGGAACACCACGAACCGCTCGCCGAGATCGGCGATGTTCTGCGCAGAGTCCCGCACGTTGATGCTGATGCCGCCAAAATCGTCGACCTGTGCCGAGAGCACCACCGAGCCGCCCTGCGGCGTCTGGTCGATGGCGCTGGCGAGGAGGTTGAGCACAGCCTGGGCCAGCGAAGCCCGGTCGGCGCGGATGCGGGGCAGCCGCTCGGAGATCCCGCTCCTGACCAGCACGCGTGACGTGTTGGCCTGCCCACGCACTCGCGTGATCGAGGATTCGAGCAGTCCCGCGAGGTCGATATCGGTATGCCGCGGCGTGTAGCGGCCGTCCCGCAGGCGGGCGAAATCGTCGAGCTCATCGACCAGCGCGGCGATCTCGAGACCGGCGGTTTTGATGTCGCGCGCATATTCGAGATAGCGCTCGTTTTCGATTTTGCCGAAGGCCGCCGTGCCGATGAGATCAGAGAAGCCGATAACGGTGTTGAGCGGACGCCTGACGCCGCGGCTCAGCCGGGCCAGCAGCGCCGGATCGGTATCGCGCGAGGGGGCGGCGAGCGCGGGCAGGGGCGCCCCGTCGGTGCGGCGCACAAAGCCAAAATAGCCACCGACAATACCGGCCTGTCCCTGCGCAAACAGCATGAGTTCGAGGCCCGGATCGGTTCCCTTGAGCGTGATCGCCGGCCGGGCCGTTTCGGCAAAGCGCGCCGGGCGCTCGAGGAACTCGCGCAGCGCCGGCAGTTCGCCCGGGCTTACGAATTGCGAGACGGGCCGGCCGATCAACTGATCTTCCTCGCGCCCGAAGATAATCCGCGCATCACCGGAGATGGCGGTGAACACCCCCGTGCGCGATGCCTCGATAAATCCGTCGGACCGTGCACCTGCCAGCAACTCGGCAAAGGCGCGGACCGCGGCTTCGTGGCCGGTGCGCACTTCCGTGGCGCTGGCCGACAGCATCAGGGCCGGCTTCCCCTGCCACGACACCGATTGCAGCCGCGCCGTGACTGGAACCAATGCCCCGTCGCGCTGCACGAGGTGATTGACCGGGCCCGCCTGCGGCTGCTCGTCACCGGCCGAGGGGAAGATCGCGGAAAGCCCGGCGGCGCGCAGGTTCTCGACCGAATCGTAGCCGATCATCTGGGTGATGGCGCGGTTGGCGAACAGCACCTGCTGATCGCGAAAAACCAGAATGCCGAGCGGCAGCCGGTTGAGTACCAGCGTCTCACCGCCGAGCGTGACCAGCGCGCCTTCCGGCGTCGCGGAAGGAACGATGGGCAGCGGCGACCGTGGGACGAAAGGCGTGCCGGCGTCGCCCTGAGCAGCAGCGGCATTGCCGTTCCCGTTGCCGACGCGATCATTGAGGATGCGGCTCAACTCGTCGAAATTGTAGCGTGAGACCCGCTCGACGTTTTCGGCATCGGGCGGCTGGCTTTCAGCGCCCGGCTCGCCGGTTGGCTGGGAGGCCGGCTCACTGGCAGTCGGCACGACAGCCGGCGGCAATATTTCTATCACCCGGGGCGCGGATGCATCGGCTTCCGGCGAGGACTCGCTCCCAGCCGGCTCCGCCGGTCCTTCTACGGCGGTATCGCTTTTCTCGCCGGCCGGAATGTCCGCCAGCGCTGCGACAGCGGTCTCGACTTCCGCCTCGCTTGGCGTCGGTTCGGGCGATGGCTGCGCGCCTTCGTACGATTGACCATCCGCAGCAGTGTCCGGCTGAGCTATCTCCGAGGGCACAGGCGCGACACCCGTGGCCGCCTCCGCCTCTATCGGGGTAAAATAGCGGCCGATGATCCGATAGAGCATCCGATCTTCGGACGAGGTGTCCAGTGCCGTTGCTGGCGCGGGGAGGACGGTAACCGGGGATTCCGCCAAACTATCGTCCGCCGCCACGGCGGTTGCCGGATGTAGTTCCGCCTCGACAGGCCCGGGCTCAATTTCGGCCGGAGCCTCGGAAGGCGCAGCCGTCGGCTCGGGTGGCACGAAATCCTCGTCGGGCCGCAGCGGCGCAAAGAGCGCGCTGTCGTCCGCCAGCCGGTCAAACAGCGAGGTGAGCCCGCCGCCGGACGGCTCCTTCAGCGGCTCGACCCAGTGATCCTCGGCTTCGGCAGGCTCTTCCGATCTGGCTTCAATCGGCGGCAAACCCATCGGCAGCATCGGCTCGGCCAGATGCGCCGGCTCGGTATGCGGTGAAATCGGCGCGGAGCTGGTGGTCGCCGCTGGTTCCTGCGCCGGTTGCTCTCCGGCGAGGCCGAACAGCAGAAGGCTCGCCTGATGCGCGCTGGCCTTGAAGCGAACGAAGGTCTGGCGCTCGCCATCGATTTCGATGGATCCTCCGCCCGCGTCGTCCAGCGGCGGCAGGCCCGCCGATTCGAGCGCCGGCGCGTAACGCTCAACCGCGCGCGGCGATCCGCCGGCAAAATGCGCGTCGTCGTCGATCAGGAGATAGTCTGTACCCGGCGGAAACAGCGCCTCGGCGTGGGCGTCGCGCTTATATACCCGGTCCAGCAATTCCGGATCGATCGGGTCGACGCCGACCACCAGCAACCCGGTTTCGTCATTGGCGAGGCCCAGCGGCGTACAGGCACAGGTGGCCGAAACCGGCCGGTCGCCGACCAAAAACTGCATGCGGCTGAGGCTGGCCCGGTTGAGCGAACCCAGCCGAATCAACCGCGCGACTTGTCCACGGATCGGCACCGTGGCGCTTGAGCCCCCGCGATCCTTGCCCTTTGCACGGCCGTTAAACAGCCGCGCCGCGGCATTTCGCCAGAGCAGAGTGTCGCCGTCGGCCGACCATAGCCACGCCGGCCGGGGATCAGCCCAATGTTCGAGGACGCGGCGCCCCGTCGGTGATTTAATCCACTGCGCGTCCATACGTCCCGGGGTCCTGCCGCGCCCAAGGACGCGGGGTTCATACGCCGAACTTAACGATTTCCTAATTATAGTGCGGCTAGCGGGCGGTCCATACGCCCAACCCCCCAATCCTGCCGCCAAACGCCCGGATGGTTAAGTCACGAACAGGGCGATTCTGAGTAGGCAAGGGCGACAAATCCGCTCTTGTCAGGATCGGACGCACGACATATGGTCCGCCCGATTTTGAAGGACGCCCGGCCCAAGCGGCCCGGCTCGCTTCCTTTGCCGCCTTAGCTCAGTTGGTTAGAGCGCTAGATTGTGGATCTAGAGGTCCCCCGTTCGATCCGGGGAGGCGGTACCATCCAAATTGCCAGAATGGCGTCGCGAGAGGGCCTTGCCGCGCGCCGAGGCGTACATTTTCCCCCCAACGCTATTCCATCCGTTCGACGAGATGCGCACGCGACGGTCCGGGCTCGAACGGGTCGGCAAAGTACTGAGTTTCTCGGGCAACCTTGCCATCCTGGAACTCCATGATGCTCACCGTGTAGGATGGCTTGCCGTCATAGGTGAGGATGAACTCCGTGACCCAAAGGTCGCCGGCCCCGACGATCCGGCGCACCTTGAAGCGCTTGTTGCTGGGCTGCGCGACCCGTGAGGCCTGGATATTGTGCCGGCCCCTGATCCGCTCGCCCGACTGAGGATATTCGAGGACGGCGTCGTCCCAGTAGATGTCGTGCTCGACATCGAACGCGTTTGCATCCGAGGCCACCCAATGCCGGTCGAGCGCCTCGCGTATCCGGTCTTCGTCGACCTTGCCGTCCCCAACTACTGCCATCGAGCTCTCCCGGACACGGTCCGTCTGACAAGAATAGCGCGATCGGTAACAGCGGTCGACGAACGGCTATGCGAGCCCTTTACGTGCTCTCGCGAATGACCAGCTCCGGATCAATCAGCGTGACGCGGGGTTCGGGGAGCTGGTCGTCTGAGGCGATGAGGCGGAGGACGCGGTCGACGGCCATACGCGCGACGGCATCGACGTCGTAGTTGACCGTCGATAGCGGCGGCTCGGCGAATTCGGTGAACTCGATGTTGTCGTAGCCCATCAGGGCGAGGTCCGCCGGCACCCGCACGCCGTGCTTATGGCACCAGCGCAGCGCGCCCAGCGCGATCGAGTCGTTGTCGCTGAACACCGCCGTTGGCCGATTGGGCAGGCTCATCAGATTGTCCAGCGCGAAATAGCCGTGGGTGGCGTAGTGCCCGTTGGTAGGGGCGATCAACGTAGGGTCAATGGGAATGCCGGCCTCGCTCAGGGCGCGCCGATAGCCATCCAGTTTTTCGTCGTTGCCGTTGGGATGGGAGGCATCGAGAAAGCCGATCCGCCGATGGCCGAGTCCGATCAGGTGCCGCGTCGCCTTGAGGCCGCCGCTGCGGTCGTTGACGCTTACACCGTCGATACCGGCGTCGGGATCGGCAATCAGCAGGACGATGGGAAAGTTGGCGCGCCTCAGCGGCCGAAGATATTCAAAATTGGAGTGGCGCGACGGGTAAATCAGGATGCCGTCGACCTGGCGGGAGCGAAACATCTCCACCACCTTGATCTCTTCGGCGAGCGTGTTGTTGGAGGTAGCGAACAGTGTGCCATAGCCACGGCCAGCGAGAGCGATTTCTATCGCCTGTGCCGTCTGCGTCAGAGTGGGGTTCATGATGTCGGTTAGAACAAGGCCGATGGTGCGCGTTTCGCGGCTGACCAGCGACTTGGCGACATGGTTGGGGAGATAGTTGAGCTCGAGAGCTGCGCTCCGGATAACAGAGCGCGTCTCCTGCGGAATACGCGGACTTTCGCGCAGCGCCAGCGAAACGGTGTTGGTCGAAAACCCGGTCTTTTCGGCGATGTCCTTGAGACGCGCTCTTGCCTTAGCCAAGCCATCCACCCACTCGCCGCATCATCCTTCCGCTGCCAGGGCCGCGGTATCGCGTTTGCGGGCAGGGGTCAAACGATGGGCGCCCCTACGCCGAAACGCCTTCGGCCCGTAGCCGCCTGATCGCCTCATATTGCAGACTTGCCGGTGCCATTTCCATCAGTTCGATACGGTTGCCATCCGGATCCTCGAGCCAAGCCTGCCGGTTGCCGTCGATCGCGGTCTTGAGCGGTAGCAGCAGGGGCAGGCCGACCTTCTCGATCTGGGCAAGAACGGTGTCAATGTTGTCGACGGTCAGGCACACGTGGTTGAGACCGTTGGCATTCCAGCCCGGTGCCCGGTCGTTCTCGGCACCCGGAAACACCTCGAGGTACTGGTCGTCCGTGATGCGCAGATAGACCAACCAGACCGACCCGTCGTCCTTCTTGAGCCGCAGCATTTCGGGGAAGCCAAGCTTGTTAACGTAGTAGTTCAGCGAGCGATCGAGGTCGGTGACCTTGATGGCGACATGGCCAAGCCCGGTGATACCCTGCATGAAACTTCCCTCCCGATGCGCCCTTCGTTGATCTGTAGGAGCGCTAATACAGAAATTGCGCTAAAGCCGCCGCTTGTCAACGTCGCTGAGACGGAGCCGGATAAACAGCAGGTTTAGTCAGTCCCATTTTGGCCCCCAGCCCGGATTGATCTCGCGCTGGCCGCGATCGATCCGCGAAATCGCCGCCATCTCATCGGGCGCAAGCTTGATCTTCAGCGCCGCAAAATTCGATTTGATGCGGTCGGCCCGGCCGGAGGTTGGGATGGCAATGAGCCCGCGCTGCACCTCCCAGGCCAGTGCGATCTGCTCGACCGTCGCGCTGTGGCGCCGCGCAATTCCTTCGAGAACCGGATCGCCAACCAATCGCCCGCGAGCGATCGGTAAGTAACAGGTGACGGAAATATCGTTGTTTGTACAGTATGTTACGAGCCTGTCGTTCTGCAGATAGGGATTCATCTCGAACTGGTTGTTGACAATCGGCAGGTCGCCGAGCACCGCCTTGGCCTCTTTGAGATGAGCAATGGTGAAGTTGGAAACGCCGACCAGCCGCGTAAGTCCAAGCTGATGCGCTTCAGCCAGTTGCTCGATATAGGCCGCGACCGGAAGCCGCTCGTTCGGCGCCGGCCAGTGAATCAACGCCAGGTCGACGCGGTCGAGTTTCAGCTCATCGAGACTGCGCCGGAGCGAGGGGACGAGCTTGCCGGCATCGAGATTGTCGGTCGAGATCTTGGTGGTGAAGAACACCTCCTCCCGCTTGAGGCGCGATTGGCGAAACGCCTCACCGCATTCCTGCTCGGTGTCGTAGGTCTGCGCCGTGTCGATATGGCGGTAGCCCGTTTCAAGCGCCAACAGGATCGCGGCGACGCCATCCGCCCCGTTTCGCCCAAACGTGCCGAACCCGAGCTGCGGTATAAGATATTGATCCGGCAGGTTTTTATCATTCATGGCGGTAATCTTCCCTCACTGGCGGTCTCGTCAACTTGCCACACGGGCTGGCCCCAAGCTTCAACGAATCTCAAAATACGCAGTTGACGGATCAAGCAGCCGGGTCATAGGTTAACGCTAATATGACCTCGAAGGTCAATGTACCTGGCGGCTAGACCAGAACCAGGTGGCGGAGGAGAACAATGGCAGTCCGGTGGAGCCGATGGTCGCCGCAGATCGCGCTGACGCCTGCGCTGGCGGTCACGCTCGTGGCGTTCGCCGGTTCGATCGTCTGGACCATCTGGATGTCGCTGACGCGCAGCCGCCGCTTCGCCGACTACACCATCAACTGGGCCGAATGGGCGCGGCAGTACGTCCGCCTCGCCAACGACGACATCTTCATCACTGCCCTCAAGAACATGGTGTTCCTCGGCGTTGGCAGCCTGCTCGCCATCATCTTCGGCTTCATCCTCGCCGCCATGATCGATCGCGAAAAGCGCGGCGAGGGAATTTTCCGCACCGTCTTCCTCTATCCGCTCGCCGTGTCGCTGATCGTCACCGGTCTCGCCTGGCGCTGGCTATTCAACCCGACACTTGGCGTCCAGAATTTCCTGCACCAGATCGGCCTGACCGCCGTCAATTTCGATTGGCTGTCCTATCCCAGCACGGCCATGTACGGCATCATCCTTGGGACGGTCTGGCAGGGCGCCGGCTTCTACATGGCCCTGATGCTGTCGGGCCTCAAATCCATCAACACCGAAATCTGGAGCGCTGCCAAACTCGACGGTGTCAGCTTCTGGCGGCTTTACGCCGAGATCATCATCCCGATGATGAAGTTCACCTTCCTCACCTGCGCCATCCTGCTCTCGCTGGGCGTGGTGAAGGCCTATGACATGGTCTACGCCATGACCAATGGCGGTCCGGGCCAATCGACCTGGGTGCCCGCCTATTACATGCTCGATGCTTACTGGCAAAAAGCCAATCTCGGGCTCGCCGGCGCGGCCGCTGTCGTCATGCTGGCGATCACCGCGGTGATCCTCATTCCCCTCGTGCTGATCACCGGCTGGCAGCTTCGTCGTCGGGAGGCGAAAGCCACATGACGACCGTGGCCGAAAGCTCGCTGCAGCACGTCCGCTCGGTGGATGAGCCGGTCGCCTTTCCGGCGCAAAAAAAGCGCATCAAGCCGGCCTCGATCGCCATCCTGGTATTCCTCACCATCTGCGCGTTGTTCTTCTGCGTCCCGCTCTATGTGATCGTCGTCACGTCGCTCAAGAGCATGGATCAGATCCGGCAGGGCGACATCTTCGCGCTTCCCTGGAGCCTCAATTTCGATGCCTGGGTTACGGCCTGGGACAAGTCGTGTTCGGGCACGCTCTGCCAGGGCGTAAAGGTCGGGTTCTTCAACTCGCTGGCGATTCTGTTCCCGAGCCTGATCCTCTCGATCGGCCTTTCCTGCGTCACCGGCTATGCGCTGGCGCTGTGGAATGTGCGGTGGGCCAACACCTTCCTCTTCATTCTCTTCATGTGCGCCTTCGTGCCGTTCCAGATCATCATGGTGCCGCTGATCTACATCACCGGGTTCCTTCATGTGTACGGCACCATATGGGGCATCGCGGTGGTGCATGCCGTGCTCGCCATGCCCATCCTGGCGCTGATTTTCCGCAACTACTACAAGGGTATCCCGCAGGAAATCATGAGCGCCGCGCTGATGGATTCCGGTTCCTTCTGGCGCATCTTCTCCGAGATCATCTTGCCGATGTCCGGTAACATCATGATCGTCGTCCTCATCCTCCAGATCACCTCGATCTGGAACGATTTCCTTATCGGCCTGACCTATGGCGGCATCGGCACGCAGCCGATGACGGTGATCCTCGCCAACGTGGTGATCACCGCGCTCGGCGAGGCCAACTACAACGTCGACATGGCCTCGGCGCTGCTCACCGCCTTCCCGCCGCTCGTCATCTACTTCGTGCTCGGCCGCTTCTTCGTCCAGGGCATCACCGCCGGCGCGATCAAGGGGTAGCCGATGCCGCAAGTACAGTTCGAAAAGATCGTAAAATCCTATGGGCGCGTCACCGTGCTCAAAAACCTCGATCTCGAAATCGGCGATGGCGAATTCGTCGTGCTGCTCGGCCCCTCGGGCTGCGGCAAGACCACACTACTGAACCTCCTCGCCGGCCTCATCGATGTGAGTTCGGGCCGCATCCAGATCGGCGGCCGGGATGTCACCAACCTCGATCCCAAGGATCGGGGCCTCGCCATGGTGTTCCAGTCTTACGCGCTCTATCCGACCAAGACCGTGCGCGGAAATCTGAAGTTTGGCCTCGCCGCCGCAAAGCTCGACAAGGCCGAGCAGGATCGCCGCATAGCCTGGGCCGCAAAGCTGCTGCAGATCGAGCCGCTGCTCGACCGCAAGCCGGCGCAGCTCTCGGGCGGTCAGCGGCAGCGTGTCGCGATCGGCCGCGCGCTAGTAAAGCAGGTCGGCGTGTTCCTCTTCGATGAGCCGCTGTCGAACCTCGATGCCAAGCTCCGCACTGAGACGCGCCTCGAGATCAAGCGCCTCCACGACGAGACGCAATCCACCATCGTCTATGTCACGCACGACCAGATCGAGGCGATGACGATGGCCACTCGCATCGCCATCATGAACGCAGGCGTGATCCAGCAGTTCGATACGCCCGACGAGGTCTACGAGCGGCCGGCCAACCTCTTCGTCGCCGGCTTTATCGGCGCCCCGGCGATGAACCTCTTTCCGGCGACTATTTCGACGGCTGGCGGCAGCGTCAGCGGCACGCTCGTCGACACCCGCGCGAAGGTCGATCTCAGCCAGTACCGCTTCGTCAACGCGCCACGCGACGGCGATGCGGTGGTGCTCGGCTTCCGCCCCGAACACTTCCTGCCGCCCAATGCGCCGAATGGCCAGGCGGCAGCGCACTTCGACTTGCCGGTGCAATACACCGAAAAAACCGGCGCCGATGCGACTGGTTACTTCAAGACAGATAGCGGCCTCATGGCCGTAAGTGTCGCGCCGGAGCGGATCGGTGAGTTGAAGCAGGGGCAAACCGCCTCGCTCAGCTTCCCGCACGGCAAGCTGCATGCGTTCGACGCGGCCTCCGGGCGGCGCCTGTGACAACCTGCGGCCGCATGGCCGCGGGCCGTTGATTTGTGGAGATCTCGTCCACGAGGAGAGTAGGGCCGGGCCCGAGATCGGCCGGCCGGTTCCAAGCAATCCGGGTCCTGACGGGCCCGAGCAAAGGGAGGATTCTTCGATGCTTCTGAAAACCCTGGCCGGCCTCGGTGCGGCTCTACTGGCGACTGTCGCAACGGCCGCCTTCGCCGATCCTGTGCCGATCACAATCTACCATTCGTGGTCGACGCCCAGCGAAATGGCGGCGCTCAACGTGCTCAAGACCAACATGGCCAAGAACAATATCGGCTGGACCGAAATCGCCATCCCGCACGACACCGGCGCCAATGTCAGCCTGACCAACATGATCACCGGCGGCAATCCGCCCAACGTCTTTATGAACTCCGACCCCGGCATTATCCGCGATCTCGCCAAGCAGGGGCTGATCCTCGACCTGACGCAGGCCTTGACCGATAGCGGCGCTGCCAAGAATTTCCCGCCGACCGTGCTCAAGGAAATCACCGTTGACGGCAAGATCTATAAGGCGCCCGCCGGCATCCACATCGACGGCATGGTCTATTACAACCTCGACGTCGCCCAGAAAGCCGGCGTCGACCCGACCAAGTGGAAATCGCTCGACGACATGTGGGCCGATTTCCCGAAGATCAAAGCTGCCGGCTTCCAGCCGCTGGCCGTGGGCAGCCAGGATTTTCAGGTCGGCTATCTGACGCATGCCCTGATCGCCGCCGTCGCCGGGCCGGATATCTACAACCGCTTCTACGGCCCGACCGTCGACCCGAAAGTCTTCGACGAGCCGGCCCTGAAACAGGCCATCGACTGGGTCCGCAAGTTCTCGACACAGGTTGATCCCGGCTCGCAGAACCGCGCCTGGAACGACACCACAGCGCTGGTCATCACCGGCAAGGCCCTGATGCAGATCCACGGCGACTGGATGAAGGGCGAGTGGCGCAATGCCGGCAAGGTCGCCGGCAAGGACTTTGGCTGTGAGAACATCCCCGGCACCAAGGCGCTTGCCGTCACGGTCGATGCCTGGAATTTCCTCGACGGTCCGGCCGTCGACGCCACCAAGAAGGCCGCGGAGCTCGAGGTCGCCAAGCTCGACACCGATCCGCAGATCACCGCCGACTTCGCCGCGAAGAAGGGTTCGACCCCCGTGCGTCTCGATGCGCCGCAGGCCGGTCTCGACCAATGCAATCTGCTCGTCCTCGATTCGCTCAAGGACGAGAGCAAGTCAGTGCAGAACCCCTTCAACATCTCGGACAGCGACTGGGTTCGTTCGGTCTGGAACGTGATGTTCAAGTTCTGGGGTGACCCGTCCGAAACTTCCGACGACGTCATCAAGCAGCTCAAGGATCAGTACGACACGATCTTCGGCTGATCGATCTTTACCGGCGGGAGGCGATCTCCCGCCGGCATTCTTCCACGCACACTTTGAGGCAATTGATGACCGCGACCGTGAGGCCCGCATTCGCCCGGCGCGGCCGAGAACTTCAGCCCGGCCAGATTTCCCAGCTCGCCGTCACCGACGCGACAAAGGGCGGCATGACCGTCCTCTTCGAGGCCGACGAGGTGATCGAGGCGCCCAACTGGACGCCCGACGGCCAGTGGCTGATCTTCAACGCCGGCGGCGAGCTGTGGCGCTTTGCGGCCACCGGCAAAGGATCGCCGGAAAAGATCGATACGGGCTCAGTCCGCGATCTGAACAACGATCATGTCCTGTCGCCTGATGGCCGGACGCTCTATCTCAGCGCAGACGATGGGCACCTCTACACCGTGCCGATCGAAGGCGGCGAGCCACGCAAAATCTCCAACGACCATCAGACGCCGCACCACTACTATCTGCACGGCATTTCGCCCGACGGGCTGGCGCTGGCTTATGTCGCGGTCGAGGGACCAGCGGGCGCGAAGCGCATCAACCTCTTCACCCTCCCGGCCGCCGGCGGTCCGGATACGCGTCTCTCCGACGTGGCCTATCCCAATGACGGCCCGGAATATTCCCCGGACGGCAAGTGGATCTATTTCAGCTCGGAGCGCTCCGCAAAGGTGCCCGGCCACGCCAACTGCTTCCGTATGAAGCCCGATGGCAGCGGCATCGAGCAACTGACCTTTGACGAGCGGGTGAACTGGTTTCCGCACGTCTCGCCAGATGGCCGATCGGTCGCCTTCATCAGCTTTCCAACCGGCACCCTCGGGCATCCGCCCGACAAGGACGTCGTCCTCCGTGTTATGCGGCCCGATGGAAGCGAGGTACGCGATCTCGTCACGACGTTCGGCGGGCAGGGGACCATGAACGTCAACAGCTGGTCGCCCGACAGCCGCCGCTTCGCCTTCGTGGCCTATCCGATCAGCAAGTGATCCGCACGCCATCCCGGCATTTCAGAGTCAATCGATAGGCCGCATCCGGCCGCACAAAGGAGAGTTTCAGTGGCAGCATTTAACAGCCTCGGTCACGTCGCGTTCAGGGTCAACGATCTGCAACGATCGCTCGATTTCTACAGCAAGCTCGGCTTCCCCGAATTCCTGCGGCTGACCGAAACCAACGGTAAGCCGTGGATCGCCTATCTCAAGGTGACCGACGAGCTCTACCTCGAGCTGTTTCCGGGCGGTGACGGCGGCAAAGCCACCGGCCCCGAGCACACCGGTGTCCACCACCTCTGCCTCACCAGCGAGGACATCGAGGCAACGGCTGCCCACCTCGCCAGCGTCGGCATCCCGCTGACCGCGCCGCTCAATCCCACGAAGCGCGGCGTCGACGGCAACCGCGGCATGTGGATCGCCGACCCCGACGGCAACCGCATCGAGATTATGGAAATGGCCCCCAACTGCCTCCAATACGAAGCGCTGAAAGCCCTCCGCGCCGGCGAAAAGCCCCACGCCCTGATGCGGCCGAGCTAGCGCTCGCCCTTGATCAAATCGGCGGCCTTCTCGGCGATGCAGTAAGTCGCCGCGACGGTGTTGGCGGAAACGATGCTCGGCATCACCGAGGCGTCGACGACCCGTAAGCCCTCGACGCCGTGCACCCGTAGCGAGGCCGGATCGACGACGGCTTCCGGCCCGACACCCATGCTGCACGTGCCGACTGGGTGGAACAGTGTGCCCACGGTGCGGCGGATGAAGGCGTCGATCGCCCCGTCGCTTTCGACGTCCGGGCCGGGGTCCGCCTCATGTCCCATGTGCTTCGCAAATGGCGGCTGCGCGACAATGCGCCGGATGATTTTCACGCCCTCGCGCAGCGCGTCCATGGTGCTCGCATCGCGGAAGAAGTTGAAGAGGATCGACGGCTTCTCGCTCGGGTCCGCGCTTTTGAGCCGCAGCCGGCCGACACTGCCCGGCCTCAGATCGGTGGCGTGGACGAGGAACCCGTGGCCGGTGAAACCGGCGGCATTCTGCGTGTTACCTACCGCCGCGCAGAAGAAGAGCTGAATATCCGGCCGCTCGACATCCGGCCGCGTCGAAACGAACCCGCCCGCCTCGGCGGTCGTCGTGGCGAAAAGCCCGCGGCGGCGAAAAATCCAGTCGAGCACGTGCAAAATATTGCGCGGCAGCGCTCGCCACGAAATGCCGTAAGGAGCGGTGGTCCTGGTGCGGTATTCGAGCGTGATGTCGAGATGATCCTGCAGGTTCTCGCCGACGCCCGGCAGGTCGGCGACGATCGGGATGCCATAGCGCTCAAGCTCGCGCGCATTGCCGATCCCCGACAGCATCAGCAGGTGAGGCGAGACGAACGAGCCGGCCGATAGAATGATCTCGCGGCCGCGGATTTCGCCGCTTTCGGCGCCGCTTTTCCACTCGATGCCGACGGCGCGTTTCCCCTCCATCAGCACGCGCGTCACCGGTCTGTCCGTAATCACAGTCAGGTTCGGGCGCTGCCGGATCGGATCGAGATAGGCGCGCTCAGCGGTCATCCGCTCGCCGTTGATTTGGGTGAACGTGTAGAAGCCGACCCCGTCCTGCTTTTCGCCGTTGAAATCGGGGTTGAGCGGATAGCCGGCGAGCTGCGCTGCCTCCAGATAGACCTCAACCATCGGGTTGACGATCCGCGGCGCGGCGATGTTGAGCGGCCCATCCGTGCCGTGAAATTCCCGCTCGACCTGCCCGCTGAGCGGCTTGCCGCCGAGGTTCACATGCCTGCCGGATTTCGGGTCGGCCAGCAGTTCGAAGCGTTCGAGTTTTTTGAAATAGGGCAGGAGGTCGTCATACCCCCAGCCGGCATTGCCGAGGTCGCGCCAGTGATCGAAATCCTCGCGCTGCCCGCGGATAAAGATCTGCCCGTTGACGTTGGTGCTGCCACCGGTGCCGCGGCCGCGGGGCAGGGCGATCTGCCGCCCCTGCAGGCCGGGCTCGGGCTCGGTTTCGAACCACTGCATGAATTTGGGGCCGCCGAGGAAAGCGAGCGCCGGCGCCATGAAGGTCACCATGGCGAGCGGCATTTTCACCAGCGTTTTTCGCGAATTATGGTCTGGTCCGGATTCGACTAGCGCCACCTTTACCGCCGGATCCTCGGTCAGCCGGTTGGCCAGCACGCAACCCGCCGCACCTGCGCCGACGATGACATAGTCGAATTCGGCCACTCGCCCCTCCAACCCTCGCGACGCTTGCCGCGCCTGCGTCTTGAGCTTTAGAGCATGGGCAGGATCGGTGAAACAGCCGTCAGGCGTTGTTTTCAGCCGGCCGCTGCCGGGCGCTGGTGTCCCGCATCCCGATGGCGGCGAGGCCGGCGCCGCAGAGCACCAGCGCTACCGAGATCAACGACGAAATCTGCAACCCCGAAACGATCTGATCGCCACTCGCCAGCGCACCGAACAGGGCAACGCCGATCGCGCCGGCTGCCTGCCGGGCCGTGTTGAGCACCGCCGAGGCCACGCCGGATGCGCTTCGCTCGACGCTGCCGAGGATCGCCGTCGTCATCGCCGGCACCGCCAACCCCATGCCAGCCGGAATCAGAATGAACGGCGGCAGCATCGCCCAATAAGAACTGTCCGCATTGAGCAAAGCGAGCAACCCGAAGCCAACCGCGCCGATCAGTCCGCCCGCGATCATCGGCAGGCGCGAGCCGACCCGCGCCGCAATGGCGCCGCTCGCCATGTTGCTGGCGATGAAGGTGGCCGTCAGCGGCAGGTAGGCGAGGCCGGCCTGTATTGCCGGCCAGCTCTTCACGTGCTGCAGATAGAGGCTGAGGACGAAGATCACGCCGTAATAGGTGAGGTTCACTGCGACGCCGAAAAGCGTTGCAGTCGCGAAGTTCGGCCGCCCGAAGAATTTGAGCGGCAGCATCGGCTCGCGCACCCGCTGCTCGACGGCGATGAAGGCCGCGCCGGCCACCACTGCAATGACGGCGCCGCCGATCACCACCGGATGGGTGAGACCAAGCGGCCGGGCTTCGATGACGGCGCCGACGAGTCCCGTCAGCGCCGCGATGGCCAGCACTTGCCCCGGAAGGTCGAGGCTTTCCTGCTTGCTTGCCGGTTGAGTCTTAGCCGTCGCGCGCAAGGTCAGGAAAACCGCCAGCGCACAGATCGGAATATTGACCAGAAATATCGCGCGCCAGCCGACCGAAGCGACGAGCAGGCCGCCGACTATCGGCCCCGCTGCAATCGAAACGCCGCCGGCGGCCGTCCATATCCCGACCATTCTGGCCCGCAGCGCCGCGTCGTGACCGCTGGCATGGTTGAGCAGCGCCAGCGAACTGGGCACGAGCAATGCCGCGCCAATGCCCTGTGCAGCGCGGGCGGCGATCAGCAGCGGGGCATTCGGCGCAAGGCCGCAGACCAGCGAGGCCAGCGCGAACAGCCAGAAGCCCGCGAGATAGGCGCGGCGCGAACCGAACCGGTCGCCGATCACGCCGGCCGAAAGCAGCAGCACGGCGAACACCAGCGAGTAGGCGTCGACCACCCACTGCAGCTCGGCGATTCCCGCCTCGAGGCTCTTGCCGATCGCGGGCAGCGCCACGTTGACGATCGTTACATCGAGCTGGACCACGACGAAGCCGAAGCTCGCGGCGGTCACCACGCCGGCAATCGACGGCGATGTTTTGGCATTGGTGGACATTTCTTGGCCTTTTGGCTGGTCAGGCCAAAACTCTAACGCGCGGAGCGGCGCGATGTTTCGATCCTCTCCGAACCCTGCCGCCGTTGACGCTTCGAGGCAACACCCGATGACGAGCAGAGCGTCGCCATTTTGCGGATCGAGTCATTGTCTTCAAGCGGCGTGTAGACGACGAGCTTCATGTCCGGGCCCATCTGCGACATTTGCAGCACCGATCACGACAACGTCGAATCTGCTTGACGCCGCGGCCGGTTGCGCCCATTTCAGCAAACGTTGGCTGGACACCTCAGGGCGCTCGGCCGGCATCATCCACAAGGACCCGTAAACCCCATGCCAAGCGACAGTTCTAGTCGATTGACCGTGCCGTCCGAGGCGCTGCTCTGAACTGATGCTTGCCGGTTCACCGCATCGCCCGAGGACGGCGATTGCCTATAGGTGAACCAGATGGAAAACGAACCCGACGTCCTCGAGCTGCCCCAGGCTGCCGATCTCGTGACGAAGTTTGCCGACGATCACGTCGCCGACATCGTCGATGCCCTCAATGAATATCCCGATGAAACGGCGGCCGAGGTTCTGGCCCTGCTGCCGCTCGACCGCTCGACCGACGTATTCGACCAGCCCGGCATCGAAAATCCCGCCGAAATCATCACGCTGATGCCGGAGGACCGCGCCGCCGCGATCCTTGAAGGCATGTCGGCCGACCGTCGCGCCGATATTTTCCGCGTGCTCGGCGAGCCGCCGCGTGAAGCGCTGCTGGCAAAACTCTCGGTCGAAGCCCGCAACGCGGTCAAGCAACTGCTCGCTTACCCCGAAGGCAGCGCCGGCAGCATCATGACGACCGAGTTCGTCAGCGTGCTCTCGACCGCTACGGTGGGGCAGACGCTCCACTATATCCGCGTCGTCGAGCGCACCCGCGAAACCGTCTATTCGATCTACGTCCTCGATTCGAAGACCCGGCGGCTGGTCAAGGCCGTAACGCTGCGCCAGCTCATTGCCGGTGATCCGGATGCCTCCATCCTGACGCTCGGCCCGACGCGGCGCACCCTCACCGTCACGCCGCTGATGGATCAGGAGGATGTCGCCCGCCTCATCTCGAAATATGACGTGCTGGCTTTGCCGGTCGTCGATGAAAAGAGCCATGTGCTCGGCATCGTCACCGTCGATGACATCATCGATGCCATCGTCGATGAGGGTACCGAGGACGCCCAGAAGTTCGGCGGTACCGCGCCGCTCGACGAGCCCTATATGGAAGTCGGCATCATCGGCATGCTGAAGAAGCGCGCCGGGTGGCTCTGCATTCTGTTTCTCGCCGAGATGTTCACGGCCTGGGCGATGCAGTTCTTCCAGGGCGAGCTGGAAAAGGCCATCGTCTTGGCTCTCTTCATCCCGTTGGTGATGAGTTCGGGCGGCAATTCAGGCTCGCAGGCCACCTCGCTCATTATCCGCGCGCTGGCCTTGCAGGAAATCCGGCTGCGCGACTGGTGGCGCGTCGCGTTGCGCGAGCTTCCGACCGGCGCGATCCTTGGCGCCATCCTTGGCGTTATCGCCGTCATCCGCATTGCCGCCTGGCAGTGGCTTGGCTTCTTCGATTACGGCCAGCATTGGGCGCTTCTCGCCGTGACTATTGGCGCCGCGCTCATCGGCATCGTCACCTTCGGCTCGCTCTCGGGCTCGATGCTGCCGTTTATCCTGAAGCGCGTCGGCTTCGACCCCGCCAGCGCCTCGGCGCCGTTCGTTGCGACACTCGTCGATGTCACCGGGCTCGTGATCTACTTCTCGATCGCCCTGCTCTTCCTGCACGGCACGCTGCTGTAGGACGACGGGCCGAATGCGGAGAGGGGCGGCCGTGCCGCCCTCTCCGCCGGTGCCTTTACCTCTGCAGTTATTTGGCGAGCCGCAGGGCCGCCAGCTGATTGGCAATGTCGACAAAATCGCCCGACAGATCGGTGGCTGTGTTCGCCAGGTAGGCGTAGCTGGGCTGGCTCGCGCAGTTGGCGAGCAGCGTCTGGTTGCCGCTTGGATCGCTGGTGTCGGCGACATCCACGGCGATCGTGTAGATGGTGACGCCGGCGGTTTTGGCGTTGGTGCAGATCGTCGACAGGCGTGAATCCATCACGGCCTTGAGTGTTGCCCCTGACGTCGAGTTCACGCCAAGTCGCATGTTCCAGGGGTAGCCGTAGGCCGAGTAGTAACAGTCGTTGTTCATGTTGGCGATGTTGCAGAAGGCGGAGGGATAGATGGTGTTTTCCCCATCCGTCATGATGATCATCACTTTCGACGTGGAATTGCTATAGGCCGCGCCCTTGGAGGTGAAAGGCGAATTCGGCGACAATACGTGCCATCCCCAGATCGAGCCCTCGGAGATGTTCGTACCACCCTGGGCCGCCATCGCGTTGATTGCCGTGATAACGTCGCTCGGCGAGCTCGAGAGTGGCAATACTGAGTTCGCCGTGCAGTCGCCGTTGGGCCCGTAGACCTGGCTTTGCGTAGGGGAGTAGGTCATCGACACCGGATTGGAGCTCGTGCCGTATTTACACATCCGCTCCTGCAGCGCCCGGTTGGATGTGTAGCTATAGGTTGCCGTATCGGTGTAGTTGCTGCCGCTTCCGGTCGAACCATAGGTCGGAGTGCTGCTGACGGCTTCTGTCATGAAGCCGCACGACGATTGGCTGGTCGTCGACCCCTGTATCGTCCAGGTGTAGCCGACGGTCGCGGTCTTGTTGCAGTTCGTATAGCTGGACGAACTGCAGCTCGGCTTCGTGTAAACCTGAGTGCACGTCGGTTTAGGGTAGGCGCACTGGCTCGGCGTGTCCGACAGATAGCTGCTGTAGAATTTGTCCGTGTTGTAGGACGTTGCGTACCTGGAACTGCTGCTGCTCGTGGGGTTCGATTGCGTGCTGCCCGGCTCGTCGGGAGCAAAAGTGGGCGTATAGAGCGTGTCGCCGGTCGTCGGCGGCGTGTCGTTGGTGTCGTAAGGGTTGAGGCGCGCCTCGACACATCCGCCCCAGGTCAATGCGGTCCCGTTGTACCTGATATTGCTGATCAGGCCGATGCGATCGATCGGACCGGTAAAGGCCGTTGTCGGATTGTCGTCGTTGTCGAAATTGTTGAGCGTGATGCTGGCGGCGCCGGTGCGGTCGATCCAGCCGGAATTGGCGTTTGATGCGCCGACGTTCACGAACTGCGTGAACGGCACGAGGCCGATCTTCACGTTGCTGTTTGGCGTGAGACCCGTGGTCGAAGCGGCGCAGGTCGAGACGCCGTAGAACAGAATGTTGGAGGCGCACGTCGCTGCACTCTGCAGCGTGTCCATGCGGCTCGGCGAGCCATTGCCGGTGCTCTGGCCCATCTTGGTTGCCATCGAGCCCGAATTATCGAGCACCATGGCGACTTCGAGCGCCAGTTTCTTGCGCGTCGCCACCGACACGACCTGGGCGCCGATCTGGGGGACACCGACCAGTGCCACGAAATTCATTTGAATGTTGAGATTGGCGGTAAGAGTGAGCGTACCGTTCGTCGTATCGAAGACCGGCGTCGCAACGGTAGCGCATGGCGCCTTGTTGTTGGTCGTCGTGCAATCGGCCCATGTCGTCGCGCCGTCGGCCAGCTGTGTCGTCAGCAGCGCCTGGGCCTGGCTTTGGACGGTCGTGGTGGTGGCCGAGTAGATCGAGGGTTGCAGCGCCAGCGCAGCCGCATCGAGTGCCGCCTGGGTGCGGGTGCGCGCCTGTTGGATCGAGGTGAAGTCGACCGCCGCGCCGCCCATGGCGATGAGCGCGATCGCGATGACGGCAAAAACCACGGCAAAAGCGCCGCCCTCATCCCTTTGGAAGCGGTGCAGAAGCCCGACGATACGACGCATGACGCTTGCAGTCCCAGCAATTCAGGCAAGCAGCCTCGCGCAAATTCCTAACTAAAGACCAACGGCTTTGCTTCGAATGCTCAAGCGCGACGAAACATCGCATTGGCGATGCCGGCTCGATGCAGACGCCTATTGTGAAATGCGCAGGTCCGAAAGCTGATTGGCGATATTGACGAACGCATCCTGCAGGGCAGTGGCAGTCGTCGGGAAGAAATAGTGGACTTTCCCGTCCGTCCCCGTCGGCGTGGCGCAGTTAGTCAACAGCGTAGTGTTGCCGGTGGGATCGCTCGTCGCGTTGGTAGCGAGGCCAATCGTGTACACGGTTATGCCCGCGGCCTTGGCGTTGGTGCAGGTGGTGGCAAGGCGGGCGTTGATTGCGCTTTCGAAATTGGAGTCGGACCAGGTGACATCGCCCATGCGGCCCCGGGAAGGAGCGCTCGCGCCGTAAGTGTCCCGGTCATAGTTGTTGTAGGGATAGGAGTACGCCGCGTAGAGGCTGGCACCATTCATGTCCGACTGGGAATTATAGGTGTTTTCGCCATCGGTCATGACGATCATCACCTTTGAGATCGAGCTGTTATAGGGGCCGCCTTCGGTAAAGGGCGCCGTCGGCGACAACACCCTGAAGCCCCAGGCCGCTCCCTCCTGAATATTGGTATTGCCCATCGCCACCATATTGTTGATGGCTGTCGTGATCGTGGCGGGCGTCGTGGTGAGCGGCGTGATGGCGTTGGCGGGGCAGTCGGCATTTGGGCCGAATCCATTGCTGGCGCTCACCGACTTGGTCATCTGCGGACTGGTGTATTTGCACAGCCGCTCCTGCAGCACGCGCGCGGAAAGGCCCGTGGGCGTGTAGGTCTGGCCGCTGCACACAGCAGTCGATGGCGTCGTCTTCGCCGACGTGACCGTCTGGGTCGTTACTGTGGTCGTCGTGGTGGTTACGGTGTTTTTGCCCGATGTCGTGGTCGTCGGGCCGCTGACACTGGTCGTCGTAGTAGGGCCTGTCGTCGTTGCAGTGCCCGCGACCTTGGCGTTGGGGCAACTACAGATATTGGAGCCAGACTGCTGTGTGCCGAACGTCGCCGTAAAGGTCGAATTGTTCGTTGTATTGGTGGTCGTCGTGGTCGTTGGGCCAGCCGTGGTGGTCGTCGTTGTCGGACCGGAGGTGATGACGCCGCTACTATTCTTCTTCGTCACCGTCTGGACGGTTGTCGTCGTCACCACGTTGGTTGTTGCCACGGCGGTATCGGTCGTCGAGCAAGTGCCCGTCCAATTGCACGCCGAGGGTGTGTCACTGATGTAGTTGTTGCTGAAGCCGCCGCTGTCCGGATTGTCGGGCGCGAAGAGCGGCACGAACATCGTGTCCGGCTTGGTCGAGTCCGGTGTCGTGTCGTCGGTGTCGTACTGTTCGGTCGAGCCGTTATTCACCCGCGCCTCGACGCATCCGCCCCAGCTCAGCGCATTCCCGTTCTTGTCTTTGATTTTGCTGAACAGCGTAATGCGATCGGTGGTCCCAGCGTACGGCGTCGCGGAGTAGTCATCGTTGTCGAAATTGTCGTTGTCGTAGGTGCCGGCACCCCCCGTCCGGTCAAGCCAGGTGGCGCTGGCATTGGCCGTGCCAACGTTGACCTCGTCGTTGAACGGCACGAGCGCGAATTTGACGCTGGTGCTCGGCGACGGCAACGCGGCCGTCGTCCACGGCTTGTTGGTACTGGGATCGTTGCAGGTCGTAACGCCGTAATAGAGAATCTGAGACGCGCAGATTGCCGACGACTGCAGCGTCGTCATGCGCGTGCCGGTGCCGAAGGACGTGCCCATCGAGCCGGAATTGTCGAGCACGAGGGCCACTTCGAGGGCAAGCTTCTTCCGGGTGGCAACCGATACGATCTGCGCCGGGATGCTGGTGACCCCCACGAGTGCGACGAAGTTCATCTGCACGCGCAGGTTCGCGGTGAGGGTGAGCGTCCCGTTGACGGTGTCGATGACGGGGGTAATCACCGTGGCGCAGGGCGCCTTGCTACCGTTGGTCGTGCAATCGACCCAGGTTGTCGCGCCGTCCGCAAGCTGATCAGTAACCAGTTTTTGGGCCAGAGGCTTGATTGTGGCCGCGGTGACGCCGGTGTTGAAGATCGTCGGCTGCAACGCCAGCGCGGCGGCGTCGAGGGCGGCCTGGGTTCGCCCGCGGGCCTGCTGGATCGAGGTAAAATCGACGGCCGCGCCGCCCATCGCGATGAGCGCGATGGCGATGACTGCGAAGACTACCGCAAAGGCGCCGTGCTCATCCTTTCGGAAGCGGTGAAAAGTCGTAACGATTCGGCCCATGACGCTTGCAGATCCCAGCAGTCCAGAGCGTCACTTTGCCGTAAATTCCTAACTAAAGAACAATGACCTTGCATCGAATTCTCGCGCACGACTAAACATCGTACCGGCTTGGCGGAGGAATCGGGCATGGCCGCAATCGCGATCGATGATGGCAAAACGCGCTGTTTCTGGGCCGGCAGCGACGCCCTTTACGTCGATTATCACGACGGCGAGTGGGGCCGGCCTGTCGCCGACGACAATCGGCTGTTCGAAAAGCTCTGCCTGGAAGGCTTTCAGTCCGGCCTCGCCTGGATCACCGTGCTGCGCAAGCGCGACCGCTTCCGCGAGGTGTTCCACAAGTTCGACATTGCCCGCGTTGCCAAGATGACCGAGGCCGATATCGAGCGATTGGTGCTCGACGCCGGCATCATCCGCCACCGCGGCAAGATCGCCTCGACCATTAACAACGCCAAGCGAGCGCTTGAAATTCAAAAGGAATTCGGCTCGCTCGCCACCTATATCTGGCGTTTCGAGCCCGCAGCCGACCACCGCTCGGGGGCGCCGACACGCGAAACCATCGCGGCCGAGACCGAGGCGTCGCGCGCCTTGTCGAAGGATCTGCGGAAGCGCGGCTTCTCCTTCGTCGGCCCCACCACCTGCTACGCCTTTATGCAGGCGATGGGCCTCGTCAACGACCACGTCGGCGAATGCTTCTGCCGCGCGGAAATCGACGCCGCGCGGAAAAAGTTCAAGCGGCCAGCCTGAGGGCGCGAAACGCCATTGTTGCTATTGCGCAACACCGAAATTCCGGAACAACAGAACCGGCCGGTACGGTATTGGCAAATATTTGGGGCAGGCGTATCCACCACGCTCCCTGATACGCAACCGAAGGAGGGCGTCTGATGCATCATCATAAGCAAGCGCGCCGCGGCGGCGTATTCGCGGAAGTCATGCGGCGACTTACTCGACCGTCGCACTGATTTTTCCGCCGACCCATAAGGGTCGTTGAAATCTTCCATCGCTGATCCGAACAACAGTCGCCGCCAGCTCGATGCTGTGCGCCGTCGCCGTTGTTCTCCATCTGCTCAAGGAGCCGGAACGCCTTTGCGCGTCCGGAAACATCATGGCTTATCAACCTGCAAGACTCCGCCCTGAGGCGGAGATCATCCAATTCCCGCTGCGTCTTCGCCGGCGGGGCATCGTCGTGTCGCTGCTCGCCAGCCTGGTACGGTGGCTCGACCGCCCGCCGAGACCGCCGGACCTGCCGCCCTATCTGCTCGAGGATATCGGCCTGCCCGCCGACTATCGTTCGAGCTGGGACGAGCCGCAAAAGCATATCGACCAAACCGTCATCTACGCATGGCGGCGCAACTAACGGAGAGGCTGGGGTTCGCCCCAGCCGCTTCTTGTCTCCACCCACCCGATCCGTTAGGAACGGGCCAAGATTCCGGGAAGGCATTATGGCGGGGAAATCCAAGCTCATCGACGCGCGGTTACCGCGTGGATTCGAGGACCGTGGCGCTGGCGAAATTGCCGCCATGGACGCCATGATCGCAACGATCAAGCGCGTCTACGAGCGCTACGGTTTCGATCCCGTGGAAACCCCGCTGCTCGAATACACCGAAACACTCGGAAAATTCCTGCCCGATACGGACCGGCCCAATGCCGGCGTGTTCTCGCTGCAGGACGACGACGAGCAGTGGATGAGTCTCCGCTACGATCTCACCGCGCCGCTTGCCCGCCACTTCGCCGAAAACTTTGAACGTCTGCCAAAGCCCTATCGCTCGTATCGGGCGGGTTACGTGTTTCGCAACGAAAAGCCCGGCCCCGGCCGCTTCCGCCAGTTCATGCAGTTCGACGCCGACACGGTCGGCGCGCCCGGCCCCGAAGCCGATACCGAAATGTGCATGATGATGGCCGACACCATGGATGCGCTGGGGTTGGCCGGAAAGTATGTGGTGAAGGTCAATAATCGCAGGATTTTTGATGGGCTACGCGAACTGCTTAAGATAGACGAGCAGCGCTGGCTGACGGTGATGCGCGCTTTCGACAAATTGGATCGTCTTGGAGTGGGTGGCGTTGGCGATCTGCTCGGCAAAGGGCGGGTCGACGAAAGCGGGGACTACACGCAGGGGGCGGGGCTAGTACCTGCCCAGATAGATCGATTGTTGAGGATCACCGGCGTCGAGACAATCGGCACGGGTCGGTTTGGCAGTGCAAATTCATGGGCAATCGATTTGATGCGTGCCGGAAACGAGGCGAGTCCAACGTTGGTCGCCGCGTGTGCCGAACTCGAATCGATGGCTTCTATGTTTGAAGCCGCAGGATATGGATACGATCGCGTCAGAATTGATCCGTCGGTCATTCGTGGCCTCGAATATTACACCGGCCCGGTCTTCGAGATCGAACTGACCTTCCCCGTCACCAATGAGCGCGGCGAGCAGGTCGTCTTCGGTTCGGTTGGCGGGGGAGGGCGCTATGACGGCCTCGTCTCGCGCTTCCGGTCGGAACCCGTTCCGGCGACCGGTTTTTCCATTGGCGTCTCCCGCCTGGCTCACGCCCTGAAACTCACCGGCAATCTTGGTGCCACTGAGCCGGCCGGCCCGGTCGTTGTCCTCGTCATGGATAAGGATCGCGTCGCCGATTACCAGAAGATGACGTCCGAACTTCGCAACGCCGGCATCCGGGCCGAAATGTTCCTCGGCGCCACCAAGAATTTCGGCAAGCAAGTCGCCTACGCCGACAAGCGCCAGTCGCCCGCCGTCATCATCCAGGGCCAATCCGAGCGTGAGGCCGAGGGCGGCGAGATCGTGCAGATCAAGGACATGGCCGCCGGCGCCGAAGCGGCCAAGTCGATCTCCGACAATGCGGCCTGGAAAGCCGAGCGGCCCGGTCAGTTTGCCGTCCCACGCGCCGACCTCGTCTCCGCCGTGAAGGCGCTGCTCGCCGGCAAGCTGGGCGCCCCGAATTGATCAATCCGTTCGACCGCCGCACGGCCATAACCCACCTCATCGAGGCCGAGGGAATCGCGCGGGTCAATCCGCCGATGCTGCTCGAGGCCAATCAGTATTTTGAGCTGGCCGGCGAAGAGTTCGGCCGCAGCCTCCTGATGTCGCTCGCCAATGACGGCATCGAATATTGTCTGAGGCCCGAGTTCACCATCCCCATCGTCGCCCAGTATGTGCGGCAGGGGCTTGCCGGTTCGCCCGTCGCCTATGGCTATATGGGGCCGGTGTTCCGGCAGGGACCGGAGGGGCCGCTCGAACACGTTCAGGCCGGCGTCGAGCTGCTGGGCCAGCTCGATCCTGAACAGGCGCTGGACGAGGTGCTTACTTTCGCCCGCCGCTCGCTCGCCGTTTACCGCATGACCACGCCCGATATTCGCCTCGGCGGCGTTGACCTCTTCGAGGCGATCCTCGCCAACGCAAAAATGCCCGATGTCTGGCGCCCGCGTATCCGCGCCCGTTTCGGCCACCCCGATGCGATGACCCGCCTGCTCGACCGGTTGTCGGAAGCCCACACCAGCAAGGCAGATGTTTCGGCCGAGCCCATCGACAAGGAATCGCTGACCGAATACGTCACCGACCGCATGCTGGCCGCCGGGTTCAACCCGGCCGATGGCCGCCATCCGGAAGAGGTCGCCGAGCGCTACTATGAAAAGCAGGCGCTCGCCGCTGCCCATGTGCCGCTGCCCACCATCGATCTGCTGCGACTCTATCTTTCGGTCGAAGGCAAGGCGTCGATCGTCCTCGACGAGATCGAGGCATTGGCCGGGCTCTATAAGTTCGACCTGTCCGCTCCGCTTGCGGCCCTCCGTCACCATGCGGCGACCCTCAAGGCGCTGGCCCCGCAGTCGCTGGTGACGTTCGACGCGAGTTTCTCCCCACGGCTCGATTACTATACCGGCATCGTCTTCGAGATGCTGGGCGGGGACCGCTCCGTCCTCGCCACCGGCGGCCAGTACGACCGGCTGCTGCAGCGCCTCGGCGCGACGGTGCCGGTGACGGCTGCCGGCTGCATCGTCTGGGTCGACCGGCTCGAACAGGAAATGCAGCAATGAGCAACGGGCTGACACTGGCGATTCCGTCAAAAGGCCGGCTCGAGGAGCAATCGCGCGAGGCGTTTGCCCGCGCCGGGCTCGTGATCGAACGGTCCGGCGGCGCGCGTTCCTACTTCGGCACCGCCGCTCGGCAGCCCGATCTCACGGTCCGCTTCATGCCGGCCGGCGAAATCGCCCGCGAGCTCATCCGCGGCACCGTCGACCTCGGCGTCACCGGCAGCGATCTCGTCGAGGACGCGGCCGAACACAGCGAAGACGCCGTGCTGACCATCAAGTCGCTGGGGTTCGGTGAGGCCGATGTCGTCGTTGCCATTCCCGATCCTTGGATCGATGTGACGCAGATGGTCGATCTCGCCGACGTCGCCGCCGATTTCCGCACCCGCCACGGCCGCTGGCTGCGCGTCGCCACCAAATATATGAACCTGACGCGGCGGCACTTTGCCCGCCACGGCATCATCGAGTACCGCGTGGTGGAAAGCACCGGCGCCACCGAAGCCGCCCCCGCCGCCGGCACCGCCGACTTCATCGTCGACATCACCTCGTCCGGCTCGACCCTCACCGCCAACGGGCTCCGTGTTCTCGAAGACGGCATCATCCTCAAGAGCGAAGCCAGCCTCTTCGTCTCCCGCAGCGGCGACTGGTCGCCAATGCGCAAGGCCCAGCTCGAAGCGCTGATGTCGGTGGTGAACTGGGTTCCGCCGGGCATCACGACGAAGCTTTAGGCCGACCCGGAAATCCTCCCGCATCGCGGGGGAGGGGGACCAGCCAACGGGCTGGGGGGCGGCCACGATCGCTCTCCTCGCTTTAAGTCACGGGTGTCGTTCCCGCTTTCGCGGGACCCGGTGAGAGATAGCGAAGGCAGGGTGTCCGGGGGCATGCGCCCCATTTCCGACTCGGCGCCATACCGCTAAGCATCGTCAAACCGGGGGAATCAGGTGCCTGCCGCCGAAAAGATCGAGCTGACCATCCTGATGCCCTGCCTCAACGAGGCGGAAACGCTTGCCGTCTGCATCGGCAAGGCCAAGGGCTATCTCGACCGCTCGGGCGTCGCTGGCGAGATTCTTATTGCCGATAACGGCTCAACGGATGGGTCGCAACATATCGCCGAGGCAGCGGGCGCGCGGGTCGTTGAAATCGCCGAAAAGGGCTATGGCGCGGCGCTGGCCGGTGGCATTGCCGCGGCGCGCGGCCGCTATGTCATCATGGGCGATGCCGACGACAGCTACGATTTCGCTCATCTCGACGCGTTCGTCGAAAAGCTCAGGGCCGGCGACAAGCTGGTGATGGGCAACCGCTTCACGGGCGGTGTGGCCGCCGGCGCCATGCCCTGGCATCACCGCTATATCGGCAACCCGGTGCTGTCGTTCCTCGGCCGGTTGTTTTTCAAAACCAGTATCGGCGACTTCCATTGCGGTCTGCGTGGTTTTGACCGTGCCGCCTTCCTGGCGCTGAATCTTCGCACCACCGGCATGGAGTTCGCCTCTGAAATGGTCGTGAAGGCGACGCTCGGTGGCTTGCCTATCGGCGAAGTGCCGACCACTCTCTCGCCCGACGGGCGCAGCCGCGCCCCCCACCTCCGTTCCTTCCGCGATGGCTGGCGGCACCTGCGCTTCCTGCTGCTTTTCAGCCCGCGCTGGCTGTTCCTCTACCCGGGCATCGCCCTGCTACTGGTCGGGCTGTTCCTCGGCGCGCTGCTGATCCGAGGCCCGGTGCCACTGGGGCCGTCGGTCCGCATCGGCATCCACACCTTCCTCGTCGCCGCGATGTGCATCATCGTCGGGGTGCAGGCGATTTCGTTCGCCGTCATCGGCCGGCGCTTTGCCTCGCGCTATGGCTTCATCCCGAAATCCAGTGCCTTCGACGGCGTGCTGGAGGCGTTGACGCTTGAGCGCGTCCTTGTCGTGGCGCTGGCGCTGATCGTCATCGCCTTCATCACCCTGTTCTGGGGCTTTGGCGAATGGGCGGCGCGCGGCTTCGGCAACCTCACCAGCGAGGCGACCATCCGCGCCATGATCGTCACGCTGACCGCGCTGGTGGTTGGCCTGCAGCTAGTCATGTCGGCCTTCTTGTCGTCGATGATCAACATCCCCCTGACCGAGCATCGTGTCGTGCCGCCCTCCGACGATTTTTTCGTTCGGGGCCCCAAACCAGCTAGGCGGAAGCGCTAGTGTCCGATCCTCTTCTTCTGCTCGTCCTCGCCGCTGTCGGCATGCTGGCTGGGTTTGTCGATGCCATCGCGGGCGGCGGCGGTCTGGTCGCCTTGCCGGCGCTGCTCTCGGCCGGCTTCCTTCCGATTAACGCCCTCGCCATAAACAAGCTGCAGGGGGCGGTAGGCACGTCGTTCGCGGCGCTGACCTATTGGCGGAAGGGCTTTGTCGCCCTGCGGCCGCTGCTGCCGGCAGTTGCGGCGACCTATGCCGGCAGCATGCTGGGTGCGTTCATCGTGCAGCGGGTCGATACCTCCAAACTCGCTGTCGCGGTGCCGATCGCGCTCATCGCCATCGCCGCCTATTTTCTGTTCGCGCCAAAGCTCACTGATGACGACCGGCACGCGCGCCTGAGCTTTGCCGCCTTCGTGCCGGTAATGGGCTTCGTCGTGGGCTTCTATGATGGGCTGTTCGGGCCAGGCACCGGCTCGTTCTTCACCATGGGTTTTGTGATGCTGTTCGGGCTCGGCGTGACCAAGGCCGCGGCGCACACCAAAATCCTCAACCTGACGTCGAACCTCGCCGCGCTGACGCTGTTTATTCCGTCGGGCAATGTGCTCTGGCCGGCGGCGATCGCCATGGCGATAGGGCAAGTGGCAGGCGGCTACCTCGGGGCGCTGACCGGCATCCGCTTCGGCGCCAAAGTGATCCGACCACTGGTCGTCATCGTCTCGATCATCCTCGCCGGCCGGCTGCTGTTCACGGGTCACTCGTGAAGCGTGGCCCAGAAGAAAGGGGCGACCGAAGCCGCCCCAGTTGACCCATGCAGGGTATTGTCGCGACGCGCCTCAGGCCGCCTCGAGCAGATTGCTGATCGAGGACCAGAGGTCGGTCGACCGTGAGCCGGACGAATAGGCGTTCGTCGCTGCCGTCAGCAGATCGAGCGGGCTCGAACTGTTGTCGGAGTCGGTCGAACTGCTGTCCGTGCCGGTGCCGGTCGAGGACGACCCATTGAGGATGCCCTCGAGCGTCGCAAGGAGGCTCGTGCCGTCCGAAGCATCGGTGCTCGTAGTAGAGTCCGTCGAGTCGGTGTCGTCCGTGCCGCTGATGCCGCTCGCATGGTGGTGGTGCCCACCGCCATGATGCACGCCCCCGCTGCCGCCTCCTGGCGGCGGACCGCTCGACCCAGCGGCGCTTGCTGTCTGGCTCTTGAGCGTGTCCAGAAAACTCGACGCTTCGGTCGAGCTGATGGAGCCATCGCCGTTCGTGTCGATGGTATTGAATATCTGGCTCAACTGATCGGAGCTCAGGCCCTTGGCGGCATCGCTCTGCGAGAACTCGGCAAGGCTCACCGATCCATCGCCATTCTTGTCCGTGGCGTTGAAGATATCGGTATCGCTCGGCGGCTGCTGGCCGTTGGCGAGCAGTTGCGTCGAGAAGGCCTGCGATTGCCGCTGGTCGGCGATTTTGCTCTGGAAAGCCGAGAGCTCGTCGCTCGAAACCGAGCCGTCGCCGTTGGTGTCGATCTGGTTGAACAGGGCTTCTGCCCGTTTTTGTTGAGCGGCGCTGCTGGTGGCGTCGCTGTCCGACGACGACCCTTTGGGTCCGCCGGCTTCGAATTCGTCGAGCGAAAGGCTGCCGTCCGAATTCGTATCGAGTTGGGAGAAAGTCGGGGGCGTGTAGGGCTGGTACTGCCAGCTCCCGATGCCGCCGATGGTTGACATGAGGAGTGCTCCGTTGCTGCGGCCCAATGATCGGGGCGCGCAAAATCAGCAGGACGCTGCGTCGCTTAACGCCTCATTAACGATAATTGTGGCGGAGCGAGTCAATATGTCGCACCCGTTCAAGGCAGGGCGGCGAACGCGGTTTCGGCCCATGGCGTCGGGGCCCTATTGCGCAGCTTGCCGCGGCTCGTCGTCATTGGCCGGCAGCACCAGTCGGGCGAGCAGGCCGCCCATCTTGCCGCTCGACAATTGCAGGTTTCCGCCATGCGATCTCGCGATCGAGGCGGTGATCGAGAGGCCAAGTCCAAACCCGCCGGCAGTGCTGGAGCGCGCCGCGTCGCCGCGGACGAACGGCTCGAGCATCGCCTGGCGTTTCTCTTCCGCGATGCCAACGCCGTCGTCCTCGACCTCGATGTAGATTTGCTCTGCGTCCTCGCGGCCCGTTCGCACCACCGCCTGCGAGCCATATTTGAGCGCGTTCTCGATGAGGTTTTCGACCGCGCGCACCAAGGCGTCCGGCCGCGCTTTGACGTTGAGGTGCTCGGCGCCCTCGTAGCTGACCTTCTCGCCGACATCGACAAAGTTGTCGCCAACGGTCCGCACAAGGGCAGGGAGGTCGATCGACTCCGGCTTCTCCGTATCGAGACCGTCGCGGATATAGGTCAGTGCCGAATTGACCATGCGGTTCATCCGGTCGAGGTCCTTGAGAATATCGAGCCTCGTATGTTCGTCGTCGATGAACTCCGCGCGGAGCCTGAGCCGAGTGATCGGCGTACGCAGGTCGTGGCCGATTGCGGAAAGCATGCGGGTACGGTCGGACAGGAGGCCCATGATCCGGTCGCGCATTCGGTTGAGCGCGCGAGCGACCTGCTGGATTTCCTCGGGACCCGACTCCGGCAGTTGCTGGTGTTCGCCCTCGAGCGAGAAATCGCCGGCAGCCCGCGCAAAATTGTTGAGCTGGCGCGACAAGCCCCAGGCAGCCCAAAGATACATCAGCGGCAGGAAGACCAGCGCAAAGGTGAAGAGTGTCCAGGCCGGCAACAGCGGCTTCGGCATCGGGTTGGGCAGCGGCAGCGTCGCCGAGACCAGCGCGTGGTTAGGCAGCATCACCGAAACGATGCGCATCCCGTCGGGGCCGGTGCTCCCTTTTGCCGGGCTGTCGGCAACGGTATAGCCAGGCCCGAGGTCCCGGGCGATAAAACCCAATTGTGGACTGAGGTCCGGCGTTTCGTCGTCGAGCCTGCCGTTGGCCGCATAGGTGAAATTGATATTCGGCTGGGTCTGGCGGACAATGCTCGCGACGGTCGGCCAGTCGTCGGCAGGGGAGGCGGCAATCATGCGCACCGCCGAAACGAAAGTGCCAAGACCGACCCGGAGCTGGCTCTCCTCGCGCCGTCCCTGGTCGGAAACGATGAGCACGCCGAAATTGAGCGCCTGCGTCAGCGCCACCGCGACGATGACGAGCAGCAAAATCTGGCCGCCGATGCGGTTGGGTAGGATGCCGCGGAGCCGGCGGCCTATTTTGCCAATGTCATTCACTGACGACCTCTGGCGAGAACAGATAACCGCTCGAGCGGATGGTCTGCAACAGCTCGGGGTCCTTGGGATCGCGCTCGAGCTTGCGCCGCAGCCGGCTGATCAGGATGTCGACGCTGCGCTCGGACGGCGCCGCCTCGCGCCCCTGCGTCAGGTCGATGATCTGGTCGCGCGACAGCGTCCGCCCGGGCCGCTCGCAGAATACCAGCAGCACCTCGAATTCGGCGCCCGTCAGTTCGACGCGAGCCCCGCCGGGATCATAGAGCCGGCGCATCGTGCCATCGAGCGACCAACCGGCGAATTTGTACGAACGCTTCGGCGAGGCGGCCGTCGAATGCGCGTCGTCGCGGCGGCGCAATACCGCACGGATGCGCGCAAGCAACTCGCGGGGGCTGAACGGCTTGCCGAGATAATCATCGGCGCCCATTTCGAGGCCGACGATGCGCTCGACCTCGTCGGCCTGCGCAGTGAGGATGATGATCGGTATATCGGAGGTCGCCCGCAGCCGGCGGCAGATCGAGAGGCCGTCCTCGCCGGGCAGCATTCGGTCGAGCACGATCAGACTGATGCGGGTATCGGCCAGAATGCGGTCCATGGCGCGGCCGTTCTCGGCGATCGAGACGCGCATCTCGTTGGCCTTGAGATATTTGGCGACGAGAAGGCCGATGTCCTTGTCGTCCTCGACGATCAGAATGTGCGGTGTGGTCATGCGGCCATTCTATCGCACGCTTGGCTCGCGGCGGAAATCACGTGAATTGTAACGGTATGTTGCGGTCAAAACGGCCTTTTGCACGCTACATCGCGTCGCAATTGGGCAGCAAAGTTCGGATATTGCCGTGCGCGACGTTGAGCGTCGCCTTGTAGATGAACATCGGCTGGACCGGCGGATCCTGGATGGTTGGCTGGACGAGGCGCGTCACGTAGCACCCGGCGAACTGCTTATGTGTGCCGTTGCTCTGCTGCGCATCGATCGCCACCGGCAGGGTGTAATAGATGCTTCCCGCAGCGCCGTCGCTGACGGCGGCTCCCGTCGCAACGGTTACGAACGCCGTGCTGGCGTAGCCATTGGCAAAACTCGCATAAGGCTGCGGCGGATTGTCGCCGAAATAGGTATAGGCGCGCGCATATTCCTGCCGGTCGACGGCGTTGTAGAACGACCGAACCAGCGATGCGGCCGTTGAGCGATCATCGAGATAAGCGGGCTGTGCGGCGAGAACGGGAACGACAGTCGTTGCAAGCGTGATAGCCGAAATCAGTAACCTGATAGGTTTCATGTGCCTCTCCTATGCCCCGCCCGCCCATCAAGCATAGGCCCACAGCCGGAGGTTGACCAATCCTCCAAACGAAGGAGCGTCAAAGGAAAAAGGCGCGGTGTTCCACCGCGCCTTGATCTTGATCCGTGACCGGGAAGGTCGGGATCGGAAGTGGTTGGCTGGATCAGAAGTCCATGCCGCCCATGCCACCCATGCCGCCACCGCCGCCCGGCATCGCGGGAGCTGCGTCTTTCGGCAGCTCGGCGATCATCGCTTCGGTGGTGATCAGCAGGGCAGCAACCGACGCCGCATCCTGAAGGGCCGAGCGCACGACCTTGACGGGGTCGATGATGCCCATCTTGATCAGGTCGCCGTACTCGGCGTTCTGAGCGTCGTAGCCGTAGTTGTCGCTGGTGTTCTCGAGGATCTTGCCAACCACGACCGAGCCTTCGCCGCCCGAATTCTGGACGATCTGACGGATCGGCTCCTGCAGGGCGCGGCGGACGATGCCGATACCGGCCTGCTGGTCAGCATTCTCGCCCTTGGCCTTGAGATTGGCCGAAGCGCGCAGCAGCGCAACGCCGCCGCCCGGGACGATACCTTCCTCAACCGCAGCGCGGGTCGCGTTGAGCGCGTCGTCGACGCGATCCTTGCGCTCCTTCACTTCGACTTCGGTGGCGCCGCCAACCTTGATCACCGCAACACCGCCGGCGAGCTTCGCGAGGCGTTCCTGCAGCTTCTCCTTGTCGTAGTCCGAGGTGGTTTCCTCGATCTGCGACTTGATCTGGCCGATACGGGCCTCGATGTCAGCCTTCTGACCGGCGCCGTCGACGATCGTCGTGTTCTCCTTGGAGATTTCCACGCGCTTGGCGGTGCCGAGCATGTCGAGCGTGACGTTCTCAAGCTTGATGCCGAGTTCTTCGGAGATCACCTGACCGCCGGTGAGGACGGCGATGTCTTCGAGCATGGCCTTGCGGCGATCGCCGAAGCCCGGGGCCTTGACGGCCGCGACCTTGAGGCCGCCACGGAGGCGGTTGACGACGAGGGTCGCGAGGGCCTCGCCCTCGATGTCCTCGGCAACGATCAGCAGCGGACGCTGCGACTGCACGACCGCTTCAAGGATCGGCAGCATGGCCTGGAGGTTGGAGAGCTTCTTCTCGTGGAGGAGGATCACGGCGTCTTCGAGGACGGCGGTCATCTTCTCGGCGTTGGTCACGAAGTAGGGGGAGAGGTAGCCACGGTCGAACTGCATGCCCTCGACGACGTCGAGTTCAGTCTCGGCGGTCTTGGCTTCCTCGACGGTGATGACACCCTCGTTGCCGACCTTCTGCATGGCGTTCGAAATCATCTCGCCGATCGACTTCTCGCCGTTGGCGGAAATCGTGCCGACCTGGGCGACTTCGCTCGACGAGGTGATCTTGGCAGCCTTGCTCTTCAGGTTGTCGACGACTTCGGCGACGGCGAGATCGATGCCGCGCTTCAAGTCCATCGGGTTCATGCCGGCCGCGACCAGCTTGATGCCTTCGTTGACGATCGCCTGGGCAAGAACCGTGGCGGTCGTGGTGCCGTCGCCGGCATTGTCGTTGGTCTTGGATGCAACGGCGCGGACCATCTGGGCGCCCATGTTCTCGAACTTGTCGTCGAGTTCGATTTCCTTGGCGACGGTGACGCCGTCCTTGGTGATGCGCGGCGCGCCGAACGACTTGTCGATCACGACGTTGCGGCCCTTGGGACCGAGCGTGACCTTCACCGCATTGGCGAGGATGTTGACGCCACGGACCATGCGGTCGCGGGCATCAGTTGAGAACTTTACGTCTTTGGCTGCCATGTGAGGCGCTCCTTAAACGGGGTTTCGGGGTGAAAGGCTTGCCGGAACGCGGTCGTCGACCGCGACCGTCAATCAAGCCGCGATCACGCCCATGATGTCGGACTCTTTCATGATCAGCAGCTCTTCGCCGTCGAGCTTCACTTCCGTGCCGCTCCACTTGCCGAAGAGAATGCGATCGCCGGCCTTCACGTCGGGGGCGACGATCTTGCCGCTGTCATCGCGCGCGCCGGGGCCAACGGCCACAACAACGCCTTCGGACGGCTTTTCCTTGGCGGTATCGGGAATGATGATGCCGCCTTTAGACTTTTCCTCGCTGTCGAGGCGCCGGACGACCACGCGGTCGTGCAGGGGACGGAAGCTCATGTCTGCTCCTTACTTTGGTGATTTCAAACCGCAGTTAGCACTCAATCCTCATGAGTGCTAACAGGTGGCGCGGATATAGGAGGGGGCGTTGCCGGAGTCAATAACCGGGCGTCGGATGAAAGCCCTTGGCGAGGTAGATCTGGTAGGTCCCAAGGTTCTGTCCGAACCGTGTGACCGGGATTTGCGTCAACGGCGTGACGCTATCGAAATCCGCGTCTATAACGTCCTTCCGGAAGTCATCACGGAGCACGATTAGGGCTGTTTGACCTCGATGCGCATCGGCATCGAACAGCACCCGAAATTCGTTCTCCCCGCTCAGCGCGGTCACGTCCGGGTTGTTGAGCGCAAAGCTCACGACGCTCGCGACCTCGGAATTGGCGCTGGCGATGAAGTCCGGATGATATTGGGCGGAGAGCGCCGCCACCGGCGCTTCGAGCTGGTCCCAGCCAAAGAGCGGAGACCGCGTGACGTCGGGTACGCCGACAAATAGCGATAACGGCACCACGGTTGACGATATCAGCAGGAACAGCTGCAGCACGACGCCGAAAACGACGTGGCAATAAAAAAGGATGCGCTGGCCCATATATTTCGCGGCGAAGGGTAGCAGCAGCACATAGGCGAGGAGGTTCCACCACCACCAGACCTCGTCGAACAGCGAGATCGCGACGAAGAACAGACTTGAGGTCCAGAAGATCCACTTGCCCAGGTCCTTGACCGTCCGCTCGAACGGCAGTTCGGGCTTGGCCATGAGGAAGCGGACGAAGACAGGAACGAGGAACGGCCCGATCAGCAGGATCGAAACGCCTAGAAAATCCCCAAGGGTGTTGAGCTTGACCGAATCCAACCAGTTGGTCGGATGGCGATCCTCCAGATGGAAACGGAATGACTCAAAGCCGTTCTGCGCGTTCCAGATGATGTAGGGGAGCTGGAATACCACGGCGAGCAGCGCTGCCAGATAGACGTGCGGCGATCGGAACATCGGCCGGAGCGAGCGGTTCGACGCGATGTAGAAGAAGATGCCCAGCCCGAACAGCACGCCGGAATATTTGGTGAGGCCTGTCAGCCCGAGGAACAGCGCACCAAGATAGAGGTCGGTGAGTTTGCCGCGACCCTCTCGCTGGTAATCGAGAAAATAGTTGATGAAGAAATTGCCCGACAGCAGTGCCAGGAACACGAGCAGATAGTCGTGCATGGCGAGCGAGCTGAAGAAGCCAAAAGTCGGCGACGCAAGGTAGATGACGATGCCGGGCCAGAAGTAAACCTGCCAGTGGGCGCCAGCCAGCTTTTTGGCCCACAGATAATAGAGATAGAAGGTCCCGGCGAGCGTCGCGAGCGTCATCCACCGCAGCGCGAAAAGACTGCGACCGACGACCGAGTAGGTAAGCCCGAGCAGCCACGCCTGAAGCGGCGGGTGGTCGAAATAGCTGAGCTGAAAGTGGCGGCCCCAGAACCAGTAATAGGCCTCGTCGGCGATCGGCCCGGCGGTGAAGATGTAGGCAAGCTTGATCAGGATGAAGACCAGGGCGATCGCCTGCAACAGCCTGAGGTGCTTCACTTCACTGCCTGCCAGGGCAGCCGGAACAGGGCTGCCCGGCGATAGAGCGGTGTCCGCCATGCCGTACGTCGTCCTTTTGCGCAAGAAGCGGCAGACCTATAGCCGTTGGTCGCCGCTTGGCAAGCCGGGCCGGTCGGCAAAGAAGATCTCGTGTTCTGCCGCAACCAAAGCCGCTAAAATACTGTTTACGCTTGCAGAGTAACTTCGCGACCTGCCGCGTTCGACTGATTTGCCTTTTTCCTGCCAAAACGATAGCGGAAAGCGGGGCCGCCGCGGGCCCTTTGATCGCGGAACAGCGAGGCTTGCCGGATGAATATTCAGAACCAGATCGATATGCCCGCCGGCGCCGTGCCGTGGCTGCCGCCGCAGCTGTCGATTATCGTTCCGACGTTCAACGAGCGCGACAATATCGCTTTGCTTTACGACAACCTGGCGACCGCGCTTGGCGATACGCCGTTCGAGATGATTGTCGTTGACGACAATTCTCCTGATGGCACGGCGGCTGCTGTAAAGGCGCTGGCGCGCGTTCATCCCAACATCCGCTGCCTGCAGCGCATTGGTCGCCGCGGACTTTCCTCGGCCTGCATCGAAGGCATTTCCGCCAGCGCCGCCCCGTTCTTTGCGGTAATGGATGCCGACCATCAGCACGACGAGAAGATTCTGCCGCAGATGCTGGCGAAGGCCGTTGCCGGCGACGAAATCGTGGTGGCGACACGCTATGCCGAAGGCGGCTCGACCGGCGAGGGCTTTTCTGCCACCCGGCAGGCGGGCAGCCAGCTCGCCACGCGGCTGTCGGCAACGCTGACCGGGACGAACCTTTCCGATCCGATGAGCGGCTTCTTCCTGATGCGCCGCGAAGTCTTCGATGAAGTCGCGCCGAAGCTCTCCGACGACGGCTTCAAGATCTTGCTCGACATCATTGTCACGGCCATGCGCTTCAGGAAGGCCAACGGTCAGGCCCTGACCATTGGCGAGGTGCCCTACCAATTCCGGGAGCGTCACGCCGGCACATCCAAGATGAGCCCGCTGATCGTTGTCCAGTTCCTCGGCCTGCTGCTGTCGAAGATGACGGGCGGCCTGCTGCCGACGAGCTTCCTGCTGTTCTCGCTGGTAGGCGGCACCGGCCTCGTCGTTCACCTGCTGACGCTGACGATCGTCGAGCACTTCTTCGCCCCGCCGTTCTGGATCAGCCAGACGATCGCGGCGCTGGTCTCGATGACCAGCAACTTCTTCCTCAACAATTCGCTGACCTATTCGGACAAGAAACTCCGTGGGGTCCGCCTCTGGGTCGGCCTCGTCACCTTCTACGCGGTGTGCAGCTTTGGCCTGATCGCCAACGTCTCGGTGGCCAATCTGGTCTACGGCCTCGACCAACAGGTCTACATCGCCGCGATCGTCGGGGTGATCATGAGCGTGGTGTTCAACTACGCGGTGACCCGGGTCTTTACCTGGCGCTGAGTACGGCGAAGGCTGCCGCTCAGGCGGCGCCTTTGCGCGTTTCCATCTCGGCCCAGGCCTGCCGCTTGCGATAAATCGTCGATGGGCTGAGCTCAAGCGCGGCAGCGGCCAGCGAGATGTTGCCCGAAAAGCTTGCGATCGCTTCTTCGATGATGCGCTGCTCCTGCTGCCACATCGGCAGGATCGATGGGCGCAGCGCCTGCACCATCGGGGAGCGCGGGGTCTCGCCTGTTGCGAGGAGCCCGATGATGCCATCCGACCTTGAGCTGGCTTGGCCGACGCCGAAGAGGCGCGCCTTGCCATGGCGCTGCGCGAGGCCCGCGACACGCTCGGCCAGCGCGCGCGCTTCGATGGGCCGGGCAACGAAATCGTGGGCGCCGGCCCGCATCACCGCGACTGCAGCTGAAATCGTCGCCGCTTCCGAGAGGACGATCGTCAGCGCGCCATCGGCCAGCTTCACCAGCCGGGTAACGGCCTCCTCTGGCGAAATCGCAAAATCCCTGAGGCTGGCAAGGTCCATCAGCACGATGTCGAAGGCGCCCTGCCGCAGCATCTCTGCGGCGCGGCGGCCGTTGCCGGCCTCGCTTGCGACCAGCCGAACGGCGAAAGCATGTCCAAAGCCGCTGGCCAGAGCCCGGGCGCGCGGCGGCTGTCCGTCGACGAGCAGCAGCCGGGCCATGGTGTCGGACGAGGACGGCGAACGGGGCGGCATGGTGGTCTGGCTCTGCTGATCTGATCGCCGATTGTTTACGAACAGGGTAAACAAAGGGTTTTGACGCGCAATGCTTTCGCCTTCCGGCCGGGCGATGCTATGAAGAAATGCCGAATCTTTATCGGGACAGGGGCGCCCGTGCAGAGCCTGGTTTACATCTTCATTGCCTTGGCCGGGGTCGGTATCGGCGCCGCGGCCTATTTCGGCCTGACCTTCACCCCTATCGAAGCCTTCGTCACCGTCCTCGCCTTCGTCTGCGTCGCGGTGATGCTGGTGGAACGCACGCTGCGCCGGCGCGCCGAGGGGCGGATCGAGCGGGCGATCGAGGATCTGTCCCGGCTGCTCTCGACCGATGCGCAGGCCGGTGCCGTGCTCGGCCAGCGCATCGCTGCGCTGACTGAGGAAAATGCTGGCCAGCGCCTCGATGCGCTTGAGGCCGACCTTTCCGTGCTTGGCACGGTGGTTCGTCAAGTCGCCGAGTCTGTCGCGGAACTCGAGGATCAACGACGCCGGCAAGCCCGCCAGGATGCTGTTGCGACGGTCAAGGCAGCGATCGCCGGCCCGCCCATGCCTGATCCCGTGATCGCATCCCCGACGGCGGCGCCGCAGCCCGCTGCCGCGCCGGTCGAGGTGGAACCGGCTAAGCCGGCGGAGCCCGAGCCGGTCATCCCGCTCGAAATGCTGAAGCAGGCGATCGAGGATAAGCAGCTGGTGTTTCACCTTCGCCCGATCGTCACGCTGCCGCAGCGTAAGGCGAATGGCTACGATCTCATCCCACGCCTGGCCATGGAGGATGGCGAGTTCGCCGATCCCCCGGATTTCATGCCCAAAAAGGGCGGCGAGGTGGTGATCCGGCGCATCGAGCGGCTCTGCCTCGAAGAGGCAGTGACGATCGTCCGCCGAGCCCGCACATCCGGACAGCCTGCGACGATTTGTGTGCCGGTTTCGCGGACGACCCTGGTCGACGCGGCCGTCATCGACAAGATCGTCGTGTTGCTCGAGGCCAACCGCGCTGTCGCCGGTAGCATCGTCCTGGCGATCGGTGAGGCGGACTGGGCCACGATGCCGCTCAACGAGCGCGCGGCGCTCGCCGCCTTTGTCAGCCGCGGTGTCCGACTTTCGCTGATTGATGCCGGCTCGCTGCGCCTCGATTTCGGCGAACTGTCGGGGGAGGGCGTGCGCTCCGTTCGCGTCGATGCGGCCCGGTTCATCGATACGCCGGAGAGCTTCACCGATTTTCATTCCTCGGACGTCACGAGCTATCTGAAACGCTTCGAGGTTGACCTCATTGCCACGGACATTCATACGGAGGAGCAGATCCTCACGCTTCTCGAGGACGGTGTGGCGCTGGCCAGCGGCCCCTACATCGGCGCAGCAGGCCCGGCGCGTCCGGACCTCGTCGTCGATCGGCCCGCCTTCGAGAAGACTCCCGCCGAGGCCTGAAAGCGCTTCGCAACTCAAGGGAAGTCCAACATGTCCGATGCCGTAGGCGCCCTTAGCGGGTTCTCCGAAATTGCCAATCGCTACGATGCGCTGTTTTGCGACATCTGGGGCGTCGTGCATAACGGCATCGCCGCGCATCCGCTGGCGTCCGAAGCGCTGGTCAACTACCGCCGCGGCGGTGGCCGGGTGGTGCTGATCACCAACGCGCCGCGCCCGACGCCGCCGATTGCCACGATGCTCGACGATATGCGCGTGCCACGCGAAGCCTACGATCGCATCATCTCCTCGGGCGACGTCACCCGCACCATGCTCACTGCCTATCGCGGGCAGACGCTGCACTATGTCGGCCCCCCGAAAGAGAACGACCTGCTGTTTGAGGGCCTCGACATCACGCTTGGCCGTGCCGAGGACGCCAAGGCGATCGTCGTCACCGACCTCGATACCGACGACGACACGCCCGAGATGTACAACGATCGCATCACGCTCTGGCTCGAACGGCGGCTGCCGCTGATCTGCGCCAATCCTGACCGGATCGTCGAACACGGCGACCGGCTGCTTTATTGCGGCGGGGCGCTGGCCGATCTTTATGAGGCACGCGGCGGCATGATCCGGATGGCCGGAAAGCCCTATCGCCCGATCTACGACGATGCGCTGAAGCTTGCCGAATCCGCCGCCGGTCATGCGCTTGATCGCTCCCGGCTGCTCGCCATCGGCGACAGCGTCAGGACCGACGCCACGGGTGCTGCCGGCTTTGGCGTCGATCTGCTGTTTATCACCGGCTCGATCCACGCCGCCGAGATCGATGCTTTTGGCGCGCCCAACGCCGATGCCATCCGCAACCTCGTGGCGCCGAGCGGCGCAAAGCTCGCGGGCTTCATGCCGCGGCTTGCATGGTGAGGCGTTTCTTGCCACTTAAGCCGCGGCTCTAACTCTTAACCGGTCTCCTCTGTGGCAGGCTTCACCCGGCTCTCCGGTCTCGATCACGTCCCCGATGCTTTGCGGGGCGGAGTCGTTGCCATCGGCAATTTCGACGGCTTTCACCGCGGCCATCAGCATGTCTTCGCGGCGCTGAAGGCGCGCGCCAAAGAGCGGGGCGTGCCAGCGATCGTTCTGACCTTCGAGCCCCATCCGCGCGATGTGTTCGCAGCCGAACCCTTCATGTTTCGCCTCACGGGCCCTGATGCCAAGGCGCGGCTGGCCGAGGCGTTGGGGCTCGACGGCCTCGTTGTGATGCCCTTCGACCGGCCGTTCAGCCAGATCGAAGCCGAGGATTTCGTCGAGCGCTTTCTGGTCAAAGCGCTGGCGGCGAGTGGCATATTTGTCGGCGCGGATTTTCAGTTCGGCCACAACCGCCGCGGCAATCCGGATTTCTTGCGCCAGGCGATGAAGGATCGCGGCTGCCGGGTCGAAGTGCTCGACCTCATCGCCGAAGGCACCGAGCCGATCTCGTCGTCGCGCATTCGCGCGGCGCTCGGGGCAGGGCATCTCGACGAGGCCAATGAGCTGCTCGGCTACCACTGGTTCATCGAGGGTGAAGTTGTGACGGGCGACCGGCGCGGCCGCGAGCTCGGCTTCCCGACCGCAAATATCGCCTCGACCATCGGCTTCGACCTGGCACAGGGCGTTTATGCCGTGCGCGGGCTGATCAAGGGCCGGCTGGTCGATGGCGTTGCAAGCTACGGCAAGCCGATGTTCAACAATCAGCGCCCGCCCTTCGAGCCGCATTTCTTCGATTTTGACGAAGATATCTATGGCGAAAAGATCAGCGTCGCGCTGATTTCCCACATCCGCGGCCAGAAGGTTTTCTCCGGCCTCGACGAACTGATCGCCGCCATCGATGCCGACAGCCACGCCGCGCGGCGAATATTGCGAACGGCCGCGCCGATCAGCGACCTCGATAAGCGGCTCGGGTTTTTCGGGTAGAGCTCGCTCGGACCCGGCGCCTAAGAATAACTGGCCTCCCCCGGCCTCCCTTGCTACAAGCCGCCCCAATCAACAATTTGCCGAAATACTTGCCATGACCGACACCACTTTGGGCGAAAAGACCGAGACGGACTATTCGTCGACGCTGTTTTTGCCGCAGACCGATTTTCCGATGCGCGCCGGGCTGCCCGAGCGCGAGCCGACCTGGCTCAAGCGCTGGGAAGACCTCGATATTTTCGCCCGTCAGCGCGAGCAGGCCAAGGATCGGCCGAATTTCACACTGCATGACGGCCCGCCCTATGCCAACGGCAACATCCATATCGGCCACGCACTCAACAAAACGCTGAAGGACCTCGTTTCCCGGTCGATGCAGATGCTCGGCTACAACTCGGCCTATGTGCCGGGCTGGGACTGCCATGGCCTGCCGATCGAGTGGAAGATCGAGGAAGAATATCGCTCGAAGGGCAAGAACAAGGACAACGTCGACCTCATCGAGTTCCGCGCCGAATGCCGCACGTTTGCACAGCATTGGGTCGATGTGCAGCGCGAGGAATTCAAGCGACTCGGCGTCATCGGCGATTGGGGTAACCCTTATTTAACCATGAGCTTCGACGCGGAAGCTCAGATCGCGCGCGAACTCATGAAGATCGCGGCGTCGGGCCAACTTTATCGCGGGTCGAAGCCGGTGATGTGGTCGGTGGTCGAGCGCACGGCGCTCGCCGAGGCCGAGATCGAATACGCGGACTACGAGAGCGACACTGTCTGGGTGAAGTTCCCGATCCATTCGGGCAACGGCGCTTTTGGCACAGCTGATTTCGAAGATCTCAACGCCTCCGTCGTGATCTGGACGACGACCCCGTGGACGCTGCCGGCCAATCGCGCGATCTCCTATTCGAGCCGGATCGCCTATGGACTCTATGAGGTCACCAAGGCGGCGGAGGGCAACTGGGCCTCCGTTGGCGAGAAATATGTTTTGGCCGACAAGCTTGCGGCCGACGTGTTCGCCAAGGCGAAGGTGGAAATGTATACCCGCCTGGCGGACGTCGACCTTCGCAAGATCGTCTCCTGCGTCCATCCGCTGCGCGGCCTCGCCGGCGGCTATGATTTCGAGGTCCCGCTGCTCGATGGCGATCACGTCACCGACGATACCGGTACGGGCTTCGTGCACACCGCGCCCAGCCATGGCCTCGATGACTTCGATATCTGGCTGAAATCCGGCCGCAAGCTGACCGAACTCGGCATCGACACCACGATCCCCTATGTCGTCGACGACGCCGGCTTTTACACTGCAGCCGCCCCCGGCTTCGAGGGCGCGCGCGTGCTCGATGACAACGGCAAGAAGGGCGACGCCAACAACCGGGTCATCGCAGCGCTGGCCGAGCGCGGCATGATGGTCGCGCGGGGCAGGGTAAAACACCAGTACCCGCATTCGTGGCGGTCGAAGAAGCCGGTGATCTTCCGCAACACGCCGCAGTGGTTCGTCTACATGGACCGCGATATCATGGGCAAAGCTGGCGACACGCTGCGCCACCGCGCCCTTGCGGCGATCGATGCGACCAAATTCTACCCATCCGCCGGGCAGAACCGCCTGCGTTCGATGATTGCCGACCGGCCCGACTGGGTGCTATCGCGTCAGCGCGCGTGGGGGGTGCCGATCGCCGTCTTCGTCAATGAAGCCGGCGACATCCTCAAGGATGAGCAGGTCAATCACCGCATCGGCCAGGCGTTTGAGGAAGAGGGCGCCGACGCCTGGTTCAAGCCGGGCGCGAAGGAGCGCTTCCTCGAAGGCGTATCCAACGCCGCGCAATGGCAGAAGGTCGACGACATTCTCGACGTCTGGTTCGAGAGCGGCACGACGCATGCCTGGGTGCTGCGCAACAAGCAGAAGTGGCCGTGGCTGTCGTTCCCGGCCTCGATGTATCTCGAAGGCTCGGACCAGCATCGCGGCTGGTTCCACTCCTCGCTGCTCGAAAGCTGCGCCACCAACGGTTTTGCGCCCTACGGCTCGGTGCTGACGCACGGTTTTACCCTCGATGGCGAGGGCAAGAAGATGTCGAAATCGCTCGGCAATACCGTCGCGCCGCAGGACATCATCAAGCAGTACGGCGCCGATATTCTGCGCCTCTGGGTCGCCTCGTCCGACTATGCGGAAGACCTCCGCATCGGCAAGGAGATCATCCAGACCACGGTCGATGCCTATCGCAAGATCAGGAACACGCTGCGCTGGCTGCTCGGCAACCTCGCGCATTACGACAAATCGACCACGACGCCGTTCAGCGAAATGGCCGATCTCGATCGCCTCGTGCTGCACCGGCTGAAGGTTCTGGAGAAGACTGTCCGCGCCGCCTATCTCGCCTATGACTACAAGCGCGTCGTCGCGGCGATCTCGAACTTTGCCGCCAACGACCTCTCGGCGTTCTACTTCGATATCCGCAAGGACGCGCTCTATTGCGATCCGATCTCGTCGGTGAAGCGCAAGGGATCGCTGACCGTGATCGGGCACGTCTTCGACGCGCTGGTGAAATGGCTCGCGCCAATCCTGCCGTTCACCGCCGAGGAAACCTGGTTGTCGCGGCATCCCGACGCGCTGTCGGTGCATCTCGAACTGTTCCCCGATCTGCCCGAGAACTGGGTCGACGAGGCGCTCGAAGCACGCTGGGAAAAGATCACCAAAGTTCGCCGCGTCGTCACCGGGGCCCTGGAGATCGAACGGCGTGAAAAGCGCATCGGCTCCTCGCTCGAAGCGGCGCCAAAAGTCTATGTTGCCGATGGCGACCTGCTGGCCGCGCTCAAGGGCGAGGACTTTGCCGAAATCTGCATCACCTCTTCGATCGAATTGATCGCGGGTAATGGACCCGACGGTGCTTTCCGTTTGCCGGAAATTGCTGGCGTGGCGGTTGTCCCGGCGCAGGCCGAGGGGAAGCGTTGCGCGCGGTCGTGGAAAATCCTCCCCGACGTCGGCAGCGATCGCGATTATCCCGATCTCTCGCCGCGCGATGCCGAGGCCATGCGCGAGCGCAAGGCGGCGGGGCTCGACGCGTGACGGCCGACGGGGCGATGCCTGCCGCCCGCTCGTGGGTAAGAGTGTGGCCGAGCCTCGTGCTCTTCGTCGTCGCCTTCGGCCTCGACCGCGTGCACAAGTTCGTGCAGGTCAGCATGTCCTGCATCAGTGGCAGTTGCGTGCCAGCCGCCGGTTTTGTCACGCCCGCCTCCGCTTTCGGCTGGAAGGGCGGGGAGTACGTGCAGGTAACGAGCTTCTTCGACTACGTTCTGGTCTGGAACACCGGCATTTCTTATGGCCTGTTCACTACGCTCCCTGTCGTGCTGCTGGGCATCGTGATGATCGTGGCGATCATCGCGCTCGGCGTCTGGTGGTGGCGTGCCGACGGGGCCTTGCTCAGGGCAGGGTTGGCGCTCTGCATCGGCGGGGCGCTGTCCAATGCCCTCGACCGCTGGATTTACGGCGGCGTGGCCGATTTCTTCCATTTCCACTACGGGCAATATTCGTTTTACATCTTCAATCTCGCCGACGCGGCGATCACAGCTGGCGTGATCCTGCTGTTGCTCGACTTTGTCGGCGTGGGGCGCCGGCGCAACACTTGAAACCAATTCGCGCGCGCGGGGTGCCGTTTTCCCGTTTTGGCGCGGCCCATTAGGCACTAGACCTATTGCCGCCCGAATCTGGCCTTAGCTGGGGCGATGCGTTATAAGGCCGCGGGGCGCCTAACGAGTTGTACAGGGAAGTTGAATGAAGCGCGACACGACCGGGCGGCCTGCCGCCCTTCTTGCTGCTATGCTGAAGCCGCTGGCGGCGCTGTCGCTGATCCTGCTGGTCCCGGTGCTTTCGGCCTGCACGACGTCCGAGGGCACCAATGCGCTCGTTGACCCCGGCACCTTCGAGCGCGAAGTAATGGACACCACACTTCAGGGCCTCGATATCCTCCCGCCGCCACCCGCCAAGGACGACAAGGAACGGCGCGGCCCGCTGGTCATGCCCAAGCAGGTCGCCGATCTGCCGCCGCCGACCAAAGGCACCGCCGCAGCGGCATTGCCGGTGGATTCCGACAACCCGCAGATCAACACCGCCGGACTGACCCAGGCTGATCTGCAGCATCTGCGCAATGCCCGCGTCATCGATCTCCAGGCCCTCGACGGCCGTCCGCTGACCGACACCGAGCGCAAGCAGTTGGCGGCGCGCCTCGCAGTGGCGAATACCAACGCCGCGCCGGGCACCCGCGCGCTGACCTTGCCGCCGGTTTCGTATTTCGCCGACTACAAGGGCAAGGATGCGGTTTGCAAGGCCGCTGATGGCACGCTCGTGCCGTTCCGCGACTCCCGCTGCCCGGCCAAGATTCGCAATGTTATGGTCAAGGACATGGGGATGACCCAGGGCGTCGATCAGTCGATCAGCAACGAACTCTATAACGCTGAGAATGGCTTGAGCTCCGGCGACTCGGGATACAGGTAAGCCGCATACGCCGCAGCGATTTGTGGCAATATCGTTCGGGCCCGGCATCGCGCCGGGCCCTTTTCTATCGGAGTAGACGATGAGCGACACCCCAGCAGCGCCAATGCCCGGCGACCGTCTTGCCAAGGTGATGGCGCGTGTCGGCCTTTGCTCCCGCCGCGATGCCGAGGAGTGGATCAAGGCAGGCCGCGTCGAGGTCAACGGCCGCAAGGTCATGACGCCGGCGTTCAATGTCTCGGCAACCGATCAGGTGGTGGTTGATGGCGCACCGCTCGCCGAGCGCGAAGGCACCCGCGTGTGGCTCTACCACAAGCCCCGCGGGCTGGTGGTCACCGAAAAGGACCCCGAGGGCCGGCCCACGATATTCGATGAACTCGCCGAAAAAGGCCTGCCGCGCGTGGTCAGCGTCGGGCGCCTCGATATCAACACCGAAGGCCTGCTGCTGCTCACCAATGACGGCGGCCTGAAGCGCGTACTCGAATTGCCCGCGACCGGCTGGCTTAGAAAATACCGCGTCCGCGCCCACGGCACGATCACCCAGGCGCAGCTCGACGGCCTCAAGAAGGGGATCGAAGTCGACGGCGTCAAATACGGGCCGATCGATGCGACGCTCGAACGCGACCAGGGCGCCAATGTGTGGCTCGAGCTGGCGCTGCGCGAAGGCAAGAACCGTGAGGTCAAGAATGTCCTCGGCGCGCTCGGCCTTGAGGTCAACCGGCTGATCCGCATCAGCTTTGGGCCGTTCCAGCTTGCCGACCTGCCGATCGGTGCGATTGAGGTGGTGAAGGCCCGCATCCTCAAGGATCAGCTTGGCAAGCGCCTGTCGGAGGAAGCGGAGGTCGATTTCGCTTCCGCTATGCCCGAAGAAAGTGCCCTCGCAACGACACGCGGACCGGCGCGCAAGCCTCGGCCCGGCACGCCGGAGGAGCGCACCTATGGGCGCGGTACGCACACCACCACCATCGCCAAGCAGCGCTTCCGGTTTACCGATCGCGCCGAACGTACGCCCGCCGAAATGGAAGAACTGCGCCGTCAACGGCCGCGGCCCGAGCGCCCGGGCAGCAATGCTCCGCGCCGACCTTCACCCGCGCGATCCTCGTTTGCCGAGGACACCGGACCGACGCGAAAAATCCACTTCGACGATGGCCGCGAGCCCGTGACGTTCGAGGAAAAGACTTACGGCAAGAAACCAAAGCCAGGCGAAGCCAAGGGCCCCCGCGCCGGCGGCAAGCCATCGGGGTTCTCCGGCAAGCCGGGGGGGGCAGCCACTGACGGTCCGCCGCGACGGGAGCGCAGCTTTGGCGATAGACCACGTCCGCCCCGCGGCGAAGGCGATACCGGTCGCCCGGCGCGCGCTTACAAACCGCGGGCCGGCGCCGACGCCTCCGCGGCACCGCGCAAATTCGGTGACAAACCACGCTCCGCCCGTCCGCCGCGCGACGGGGATCAGGCGCGCCCGTTCCGTTCCGCCTCGGATTCGCCGCGGCCGAAACGCTCGTTTGGCGGCAAGCCGGCAGCCGATCGGTCCGCGTCCGATCGTCCTCGTGCGTCCCGGCCCTACGGTGATAAGCCCCGGGCCGCACGCCCCGAGGGCAGCAAACCGTATGCACCGCGTGGTGACGGGAACAAACCCGCCGGTGATCGGCGGCCGTCGTCTGGCAGGCCGCGCCCTGCCGGAGGGCGTCCAGCCGGCGGCCGGCCGGCGGGCAAAGGGGGTCCACCGGGCAAGGGTGGCCCACGTCGGCCGCCGCGTCCGCGCAGCGAATAACCGATGCGCATCGTCGCCGGGAAATTCCGCGGCAAGGTGCTGCTGTCGCCCACCGACGACAGCATTCGCCCAACCGCCGACCGCGTTCGCGAGGCGGTGTTCAATATTCTGGCGAGCCACCTAGGACCAAGCCTTGACGGCAAGCGGGTGCTTGATCTCTTCGCCGGCACTGGGGCGCTGGGCCTCGAGGCGCTGTCGCGCGGTGCGTCGCATGTCGTCTTTGTCGACATCGGTACGGAAGCGCGAGGCCTGATCCGCGACCACATTGAGGCGTTTGGCGCTGGCGGCGTCACGAAATTGCTCCGTCGCGACGCCACCGATCTCGGGCCGGCGGGCACCATCCGCCCGTTCGACCTGATCTTCCTCGATCCACCCTATGGCAAAGGGCTGGGCGAGCGGGCGCTGATCTCGGCGCGCGACGGCGGCTGGATTGCCCCAGAGGCGACCATCGTGCTGGAAGAAAGCAGCACTGCAGCGCTCGATCTGCCGCCGGGCTTTACCGTCGACGATCGCCGTGAATACGGCGCGGCCGCGGTACATTTCATCTCGACAGTGCCGGCCTGAAACTTCAACCCACTGCCCAACTCTTCCCCTCTCCCCTTGCGGGAGAAGGTGCCCGAAGGGCGGATGAGGGGTGGGCCACAAACTTCGAGTCCGCGGCCCTCCCCTCATCCGTCTCGGCCTAGCGGCCGATCCACCTTCTCCCGCAAGGGGAGAAGGAAGAAAGAGAAAAGCGACCTCGAACCTTCGCGCTACCTCGTCCGCCCGAACAGCCGCTCGATGTCGCGCTTCTTGAGTTCGACATAGGTCGGCCGGCCATGGATGCACTGGCCCGAATGCGGCGTCGCCTCCATCTCGCGCAGCAGGGCATTCATCTCGTCGATCCGCAGGCGCCGGCCGCTGCGCACCGAGCCATGGCAGGCCATGCGGCCGATGATTGCCTCCATCCGGTCGCTCAGGGTCGCCACTTCGCCCCATTCGGCGAGCCCGTCGGCGAGGTCGCGCACCAATCCCTCGACGTCGGCCTGCCCGAGCACAGCCGGGGTTTCCCGCACGGCGACGGCGCGCGCGCCGAACCGCTCGAGATAAAGCCCCAGCCGCTCAAGCGACGGCGCCGCCTCCTCGAGGCGTGCGCAGTCGTCCTCCGGCAATTCGACAACGATCGGAATCAGATGCGCCTGGCTCGGCACCGGTCCTGCGGCAAGTTCCGCCTTGAACCGCTCATAGACCAACCGCTCATGGGCGGCGTGCTGATCGACCAGCAGCAGGCTGTCGCCGTTCTGCGCCACGATAAAGTTCTCGAACATCTGTGCCCGCGCCACGCCGAGCGGGAACTCCGCGTCGTTAGCCGCAGCGGGTGGCAATTCATAGCGAGCGCTCGGTGCATTGAGACCGGCAAAAGTGCGAGCCGGCTCGTCCGGCGTCGTCTCGGGCCGCGGCGTGTAGGCTGGCGCGGCGGTGGCTATCGAGCCGGCACTTGCCATCTCCGGCACCCGAAATGCATCGACGATGTCGGCCGCAACTGTCGATGAAGCGCGGAAGCCGGCGGCAGACAGCGCCTCCCCGATCGCCCGGATGACGGCCGATCGAACGCCGCCGCCATCGCGGAAGCGGAGCTCGGCCTTCGCGGGGTGAACGTTTACGTCGACTTCGGCTGGATCGATGGCGAGAAACAGCGCGATTGCCGGGAAACGATCGCGGAACAGGAAATCGGCATACGCTGCGCGCACCGCGCCGAGCAGAACCTTGTCGCGCACCGACCTGCCGTTGACGAAATAGAACTGGCTGAGGCTGTTGGCGCGCGAGTAGGTCGGCAGGCCGGCAAGCCCGGCAACGACGACGCCATGCCGTGCCATCCCCAGAGGCACGGCATTGGCGGCGAAGTCGCCGCCCATCGCCTGCATCAGCCGCGCGGCCAGCGCGCCTTCGCCGGATTGCCCGGGCCAGTTGATCGGTGTGCGGTCGGCGCCTTCGGCCACGAAATGCACTTCGGGATTGGCCATCGCCAACCGGCGCACCACATCGGTGATTGCGGCCGCTTCCGCCCGCTCCGATTTGAGGAATTTGCGGCGCGCCGGCACGGCGGCGAAGAGATCGCGTACTTCGACGATAGTCCCGCGATTCATCGCGATCGGCACCGGGCGGCCCTTGCTGCCGCGATCGAGCGTCAGGCTGAGGCCGGTCGCAGCCTCTGCCGGGCGAGAGGAAATGGAGAAGTCCGATACGGCGCCGATCGAGGCCAGCGCTTCGCCGCGAAAGCCGAGGGTGCGGATGTCGTCGAGCCCGTCATCGTCGAGCTTGCTGGTGGCATGGCGATCGACCGAGAGCAGCAGGTCGCGCTCATCCATGCCGACGCCGTCATCCTCGATCCGGATCAGTCCGATGCCGCCGCCGGCCGTGGTCAGCCGGATGCGGGTCGCCCCAGCATCGATGGCATTCTCGATAAGCTCTTTGACGACACTCGCCGGGCGTTCGACCACCTCGCCGGCGGCGATCTTGTTGACCAGGGCCTCGGGCAATTGCCGGATCGGCATAACGATTCTCCTTGAAGGAGGATCATAGCCTCTAGGGTACCGGCATGGATAGTTTTGCGCCCGGAAGTGCCGCCGCGGAAGTGGGGCTAGCGGGCGCCGACGCGCTGTGCCGCCGGCGCCATCGCAGCCTGCCGTGCTACCTCGCCGGCAAAGCGGCCGAGGAGCAGGTTGAAACGGTCGGCATTTTGCCAGAACGGCGAATGACCGGCCCCCTCGACCATCTGCACCTTGTCGCCCCAAAGCATCGGGTAGGTGAGGCTCGAGAGGTACGGCACCCGCACGATTTTCTCGTTTACCCCGGCAACCATGGCCACCGGCACCGCGATGCTTTCCAACGTCCGGCGCTGGTCTGCGCCGTCGCCGGCCATCATCGAGCGCACGAAACGCGCGCGGCAGCGGCCATCGGCGCGCCTGATATCGGCGATGAAGGCCGCTGGCGGATCGTCGCCGAAGCACATGCGCGCGAAATGCACCGCATCGCGCTCGCTGAAATTGACCTTCGAGGCGAGCAGCATGTCCCAGCCGGTGTGGAAGCCGCGCAGCATGCCGAGCGGCCCCTTCGAGACCGGCGGAGCGCCCGTCAGCATCAGGCCGGAAATCGGCGCATGACGGGCCAATAGCTCGATTGCAACATGCCCGCCGAGCGACCAGCCGAACACCGCCATCTGCCTGAGGCCAAGCGCCTCGACGACCGAACCGACCGTGTCCGCGAGCCCCGGAAGGCTATAGCCCTCGATATCGGTGGAATTCTCGGACTCGCCGTGGCCAGGAAGATCAATCGCGATCAGCCGGAATCTGGTCGCGAGGTCGCTGTCGAATTGCTTGCCAAAGACCTTCTTCGAGGCGCCACTGCCATGCAGCATCAACAGCGGAAAATCGCCGTCGACGCTGTCGCGAACGGCGATCTTGCCGTTCGGGGTCGAGATGAATCTTTGCGCAGCGGACATGGATCAGTACCGGTTAGAACCGGCGTCAACTTAAACCGTCGCGCGCTAACGAAGCGATGAAGAGCAAAGTTACCAATGGGTTAACGATTTGGACGGCGTGGCAGAATAGCGGGGATAGAATCCCCCCCCCGGCAACCCCGGTAAATTACCCATTGACGGAGAGCGCTCGTGGGCCGGTAATATCCCGCTAACGCTGGGGAGCACTTAAGTTGAGTATTGCCGTTGAGGTCGTTGTTCTCGCCGTAAGCTGGCTGATCGTGGCTCAACATATCCAAGCCACGCGCTCGCACTTCGTCTCTGAAAAGATGGCGCCCGGCGCCATGCTTCTGGCAGCGCTGGTGATCGGTTCTACGCTGATTTTTTCGGTTCTGCTGTTTGTTGCAGGGCCGCGGCCTCTGGAAGCGAGCATCGTAGGAGTCCTCATCGAACTCGGCAGCCTTTGGCTGTTCCGCGCGGCAATCACCGCCTCCCGAGAGGCGAGACTGGCCTTTGCTTTTGATCCGGCCATGCCGCACGGCCTCGTCAATAGCGGGCCTTATCGGCACATCCGCCACCCGTTCTACACCTCTTACATATTGTTCTGGATCGGCTGGGCGATTGCCATCTGGTCGCCCTGGGTATTGCCGTTCGTGATTGGGCTCATCGCCTTCTATGTCGGCGCAGCCCGCGGCGAAGAACGCAAATTCGCGGCCACCGCACTCGGCCCGGACTACCAGCGCTACCGCGAGTCGACGGGCTTTTTCTGGCCCAAGCTCGGTGGCTTTTCCCGGTTGTCGCAAGCGGGCGAATAGTGGGCGTCACCACACCACTTCGTGCGTCTCCCCCGTCTGCACATTGACGAAGCCGTTCGGCGCGAGCTTTGAAGGCGCGACCAGCACCCACCGCCAGGGCGCGCAGGTAAGCGTGGCGAAGATCAAAAATTCCGGGAAGCCCGGTTTCCAGAGGTTGAGCGCCGAGGGCTCGTACATCCACTCGACCTTGGCTGCCTCGGTGTAGAACGCCTGCATCTCGGCATCGAGCGCTTCGGCGGATCGCGCCGTCATCAGCCCACCGACCTCGTAGCGAACTTCCGCCGCCACTTCGCCGTTCCGCACCAGCACCCAGCCGCCATCGATTGCTGAGAGCCGGTTGACGGCTAGGGCCATCGCCGCGTCAGACGAACCGACGGACCAGATATTGTGGCTGTCATGGGCGACGGAGCAGGCGAGGGCGGTATCGGGATCGGCCGGCCCGCAGCCGGTCCAGAACATTTTGGCCACCGCCCCGTCGCCGCGATAGCGATCGACCAGCGCCCATTTGGTGATTTTTCGCGAGGTGTCGCGCTGCACTTGTCGGTTCGTGACCGGCAGCTCCTCGGTGAGGAAATCGTCGGTCCAATGAAACGGCCGCAACACGGCGGCGGACACTGTGGTTCGGCTGGGTGGCGCTGAAATCGCGAAGTCCGCCGCAGAGAGCGTCCGCCCCACATTCATCGTCTTGGTTGCCCATTCGGGCCACTTGATCGCGGGCAGGGGACCGACATAGGTCTTGCCGTTCGAGGCCAGGGCGCCATCGGCGTAGACGTGTGCGATTTCGAGCTTCGCGACATCGCTCAGCAGCACGATGTCGGCGTAACGGCCTGGTGCGATCGTCCCAACCCATTGCTCGATCCGCATGTGCCGCGCCGGATTGATCGTGGCGCACTGGATGGCGATCTCCGGCTTGAGGCCCATGTCGATGGCGAGCCGCACATTGCGGTCGGTGGCGCCGATTTCCAGCGTTTCGGAGGCCGAGCGGTCGTCGGTGGTGAAAGCCACGTTCGACCAATCCTCGAGCCCGCGTTCGATCAGGCCGGGGATGATCGCGTCATAGGAGAATTGGCGTAGCTCCGCAAAAAGCCCGCGGTTGAGCCGGTCCCACGCCTCATCGAGTGCCCAGACCTCGTGGTCCGACGAGAGGCCTGCGGCAGCAAAGGCGGAAATATCGTGCGGATCGGTGAGGCCCGAACCGTGCCCCTCGACCACGCCGCGCTTTTCGAGCGTCGCGCCGATCATCCCCCACATTCGCGCATAGGACGGATTTTCGGGGTTCCAGACGGCGGGCCAGTCCATCACCTCGTCGAGGCTGACCACCGACAGGTCGCGCTCCAGAAATGCCTTTTGCTCGGCATAGCCATAATAGCCGCCGGACTCTTCCCAGGCGCTCGGCGGCACGGCCGAACCCGGCTGGATGAAAATCTTCAGCGGCGAACCGGCGAGCCGGGCCTTTTGCCAGAACTCGGTATTTTTTGGCCCGTTGACGTTGGCGAACTCGTGGCTCGCCTCGCACGTCCACGTGTTGCCACGCGGGATCACCAGCGCCGCTTCGAATTCGGGCGTCAGATGGGTGGATTCGATGTGCTTGTGGACCTCGCCAAAGCCCGGAACGGCCGAGAGGTTTGGATAGCGGACGCGGGACTTCATCTCGCCGCGAAAGCTGCCGATCGGCCCCACATAGGCGATACGCCGGCCGGCGATGACAATCTCCTGATTTTCGAGCCACTGGCGCGAATAGACCGCCAGCAGCCGGCCGACCTCGATCACCAGATCCGCCGGCCGCCTGCCGAGCGCCACCAGCGTCAGGTGCTGGCGGATTTTCACCTCGTCGGCACCGTTGAGAATGAGGTCGTCGGGCAGGGTCATGGCGGCACCTGAAAGCATGGAAGGTAGTCTAGTAAACCGGTTTACAAGTTGCGTTGACCTGCTACGCTTTGCAAGGAAAAGTTTTGGAGAACGCAGCGATGCAAACCCTTGCCGGAAGGACCATCCGCGCCTCCGCCTTCCACGCGCCGGTGCGCGGCGAGATCGATTTTCTCGAAGACGCGCTGATCGCCATCGGCCCGGATGGCCGGATCGCCCGCGTCATCCGCCGGGACGATCCCGGCTATGAGGGCGCGCTCGGCGCCGCTGAGAATGAGGAAAATCTCGTCACCCTGCCGCCCGAAACTGTGCTTCTGCCCGGCTTCGTCGATCTCCACATCCACGCGCCGCAATATGCCCAACTTGGCCAGGCGCTCGACGTGCCGCTCGAAATCTGGCTCGAAAAATACACGTTTCCGCTTGAAGCCAAATACGCCGATCTGGACTTCGCCCGGCCGCGCTACGAGGCGCTGGTGGACGACCTGCTGGCGAACGGCACCACGACCGCGATGTACTTTGCCACGGTCGATGCCGCGCCGACCCGGCTTCTCACCGACATCTGCATCGGCAAAGGCCAGCGGGCGCTGGTCGGCAAGGTCGCGATGGACGACCCCGTCGGCTGCCCCGATTATTATCGCGATGCCTCGGCCGAGGCCGCGGTGGCCGATACCCGTGCACTGATCGACTATATACGCGCCCACCCGGATAACGGCGATGCACGCGTGCTGCCCGTGGTTACACCGCGCTTTATCCCATCCTGCACCGATGCGGCGCTGGATGGGCTCGGCCAACTCGCCGCCGACTGCGATTGCCACGTGCAGACTCATTGCTCGGAGAGCGACTGGGCGCACAGTTTTGGTCTGGCCCGCTTCGGGGAGACCGACACCGCGAGCCTTGACCGGTTCGGCCTGCTGACGCGGAAATCCGTGCTGGCCCATTCCAACTTTATCACCGGCCCGGACATAGAGCGCATCGCCGGCCGTGGCGCGGCGATCGCCCATTGCACGTTGTCGAATGCCTACTTCGCCGGGGCGGTATTTCCGCTGAGGGCGGCGCTCGAACGGGGCGTCAGGGTTGGACTCGGCACAGATATTTCAGGTGGTCCGAGCGCCTCGATGTTCGACGCGACCCGCATGGCCGTCTTGGCCTCGCGGATGCTTGAAAGCGGCGTCGATCCCGACCTTGGGGTTAACGAGCGGGGCCGCGCGGCGAGCCGTATCGACCTCGTCACCGCGTTTCACCTTGCGACGGCGGGCGGTGGGGATGCGCTCGACCTGCCCGTCGGCCGCTTCGAGCCGGGCTGCCATTTCGACGCCATGGCGATCGACGCCAAGGCCGAAACCGGGGGCATCCGGATATTTGAGCCTCTCCCACCGCTCGATCTCATCGAAAAGATTCTCAACACCGCGTCGCGGGCGAATATCGCGGGGGTTTGGGTCGGCGGACGGCAAGTGAAGTAAAAGGTAGCCTAGGCTACCAATCGCACGCATCCCTCCCACTACCCAGACAAACCTGCTACCTCCCGCCTATGTCGCTCGCTCGCCCCACACCGATGGATCTTGCGCTCTCGCTCGCCGCGGAGGCTTCCGCGCATGGCGAAGCGCCGGTTGGGGCGGTGATCGTCGAGGGGGAGAACGTGCTGGCCGCCGAGCGTAACCGCATGCGCGAACTCAACGATCCGACGGCTCATGCCGAAATGCTGGCTATCCGGGCCGCGCTCGGGAAGCGGGGCACGGGTCGGCTCGACGGCTGCGATCTCTACGTGACGCTTGAGCCCTGCGCCATGTGTGCCGGCGCCATCGCCCACGCAAAGGTCAGGCGGCTTTATTACGGTGCTGAGGATACGAAGGCGGGTGCCGTCGACAATGGCGTGCGGCTGTTTGCGCAGCCAACCACCCATCACCGGCCAGAGGTCATTTCGGGGCTTGGGGAAGCGCGCGCTTCGGCCTTGTTGAAGCAGTTCTTTCAGGATCGACGATAAACGCTTCGATCTTTTTGCTTAACTGCCGCTTGAAATTGTCTTTTTCTTTCGCCGCATGCTCGACGATCTCGCGCACCCGCCAATATTCGAGCGTACCAAAGGCATCGACATGGGGGCGCATGTAAACGTCGGGCGGATAGGCCGCCATCATGTGCGCCGTCAGCGAATGCATCATGATCTGCGCCGAGCCGAACCACACGTCGAGCGGCTTGTAGTCGGTTTTGTTGAGCCGCCGCGCCGGATCGCCGTTGACGTCGATGCCGATGAGAATGTCGCAATCGGCCGCCTGATCGAGCGGCAGCGGGTTGACCACGCCGCCGTCGACCAAAAGATGATTGGCAAACGGCACGGGCTTGAACAACGTCGGAATGGCGATCGAGCCGGCAATCGCCGGCCGCAATGGTCCGGTGCTGAACACCACCTGGTGCCAGGACTGAAAATCCGTCGTCACCACATAAAACGGGATCTTCAGTTCTTCGAACGCGTGGGGGAAGGGGTTGGGAAGAAAGCTGTCCACCACATGCGCCGCATCGAGCTGGACGCTGAGCCCGTTGTGAAAGAGATTGCCAAGCCCCTTGAACCGGCCGCCCCAGATGCGCCCGGCGATGGTTTTCATGGTGCCCAGCACCGTAAACGAGTGATCCCGCAGCTCTGCGCCGGTCATGCCGTTGGCCCAGCCAGAACCAAGCAACGCGCCGATCGAACAGCCGGCGATCACATTGGGCTTTAGCCCCAGCTCGTCCATCGCCTCGATATAGGGAATGTGAGTGAGCCCACGCGCCGAGCCGCCACCGAGCGCCACGCCGATACGGGGCATCGTGCCCGATTTCTCGGCGGGTGCTTCCGTGCCGTTCAACTGGTCAACGATCGATTGTCCGCGCTGTTGCAGCGGCGTCGATCGGTGCGCTAGGTCAAGGCCCTCACTCATCATAAGGAAATAGGGTGCGCCCGGCGGGTTGATAAGCCCTGAACGCCTAGGGTTTACGATAGGTTCAGCTTTTTTCGCGGGCGATGGCGCGCCAGCCGATATCGCGGCGGCAAAAACCCTCCGGCCAGTCGATTTTGTCCACGGCGCCATAGGCGCGTTCCGCCGCTTCTGTAACCGTCCGGCCGAGCGCGGTCACGTTGAGGACCCGGCCGCCATTGGCCAGCAAGTGACCGCCGTCGCGCTTGGTAGCGGCTTGAAAGACTGTCACGTCATCGGAATCGAGCCCTTCGGCTCCAAAAATCTCGCTGCCCTTCTCGACGCTGACGGGATAACCCTGCGTCGCCAGGACGACGGTAAGCGCCGCTTCCTCACGCCATTCCGGCACGACGCCCTTGAGTTTGCCGCGCGCCGCCGCGTCGAGCAGGTCGAGGAGATCGGATTTGAGGCGAACCATCAGCACCTGGCACTCGGGATCGCCGAAACGTACGTTGAACTCGATCAGTTTCGGCCCGTCCTTAGTGATCATCAGCCCGGCGTAGAGCACGCCGGTGAACGGCGTACCGCGCCCCGCCATGCCGCGCACTGCCGGTTCGATGATCTCGCGCCGCGCACGTTCGAGCAGCGCAGGCGTCATCACGGGCGCGGGGGAATAGGCACCCATGCCGCCGGTGTTCGGGCCCTTGTCGCCGTCCCAGACGCGCTTGTGATCCTGCGCAGTGGGCAGCATCACGATATTCTCGCCGTCGCTCAGGGCAAAGAGGCTCGCCTCTTCGCCCTCGAGATAGTCTTCCACAACGACGGTGGTGCCCGACTCGCCGAACGCGCCGCCAAAGCAGTCGCTGATGAAGTCCTCCGCTTCCTGCAGGCTTTCCGCCACCACGACGCCCTTGCCCAAAGCGAGTCCGTCCGCCTTGACGACAATTGGCGCGCCGCGCTCGCGCACGTAGGCGAGGGCAGGGCCGGCGTCGCTGAAGCGCCGGTAGGCAGCGGTTGGGATATGCATCTCGTCGCAGAGGGCCTTGGTGAAGGCCTTGCTGCCTTCGAGCTGCGCCGCGGCTTTCGACGGTCCGAAGCAGAGCAGGTTCGCAGCGCGGAGGTCATCGCCAAGCCCGGCAACGGCCGGCGCATCAGGGCCGATGACCACGAGATCGATCTTTTGGGCCTTGGCGAAGTCAACAACGGCACGATGATCTGTGATGTCGATCGGCACGTTCTGAGCGATGTTCTCGGTGCCGCCATTGCCCGGCGCAGCGAACAGCGCCGTCAGCCGCGGCGACTTGGCGATGGCCCATGCTAGCGCATGTTCCCGCCCACCTGATCCGATCACCAGAACCCGCATGAATGCTCCTTCGCCCAGGCTCGCCGCGTCTATCACGCCTCATCCGCGGCGGCTATCTCTTGACCAGCCGGGAACATAAGCGCAACAGAAACGCATGGATGAACCGCGCTCAAACGCCTCCGAATTCACCGTTTCCGAGATCGCGATCGCGGTCCGGCGCACGGTCGAGGATGCGTTCGGCTTTGTGCGGGTGAGGGGTGAAATTTCGGGCTATCGCGGTCCGCATTCCTCCGGCCATGCCTATTTCAGCCTTAAGGATTCCGATGCCGCGATCGACGCGGTGATCTGGAAAACCAGCTTTCAGCGCCTCCGCTGCAAGCCGGAGGAGGGGCTGGAGGTCATCGTCACCGGGCGGCTGACGACCTTCCCACGCTCCAGCAAATACCAGATCGTCATCGAGCAACTCGAGCCAGCCGGCGCCGGCGCGCTGATGGCGCTGCTCGAGGAGCGGCGCAAAAAACTGCTGGCCGAAGGTCTGTTCGAACCGGCTCGTAAGAAGCGGCTGCCTTATCTGCCGCGCGTCATCGGCGTCATCACTTCGCCGACCGGCGCGGTAATCCGCGATATCCTTCACCGCCTCGATGATCGTTTCCCAAGCCACGTGCTGGTCTGGCCAGTGCGCGTGCAGGGCGAAACCTCGGCGAGTGAAGTCGCGGCGGCGGTTGCCGGGTTCAACGCCTTGGCCGCGGACGGACCCGTCCCTAGGCCCGATCTGCTGATCGTGGCGCGCGGCGGGGGTTCCATCGAAGACCTCTGGAGCTTCAACGAGGAGGTTGTGGTCCGCGCCGTTGCGGCGAGCCGCATCCCGGTAATCTCCGCAGTCGGCCACGAGACCGACACCACGCTCTGCGACTACGCCGCCGATATGCGCGCCCCGACGCCAACCGCTGCCGCCGAGGCCGCCGTACCGGTACGCGCCGAACTCATCGCTTATGTCGACGATATCGGCCTCCGGCAGCGCCAGGCCGCGCGCCGCGTGACGGTCGGCTACCGTGATCGCGTGCGGGCCGCGAGCGCCGCGCTGCCGCGCCCGCTCGATTTGTTGGCCACGGCGCGGCAGCGCGTCGACCTCGCCTCGACGCGTCTAGGCGCGGCCCTGCAGGCGCATCAGCATCGCAAGGCTCTGCGGCTCGCCGCCATCGGCCCCCGCCTGTCGCATCAGGCGCTGCGGGCCTCTTTCGATCGCGAGGCGCGCCAGTTCGATAACGCACGCCGCAGGCTCGCCCCAGCCATTCTCCGCGTGCTCGGCGATCGCCGCCAGCGGCTTTCGGCAAATGCAAAACTGCTCGATACGCTGAGCTACCGCGGTGTGCTGGCGCGGGGCTATGCGGTGGTGACCGACAAGGATGGGACGCTGATCCGCTCCTCCAAGGAAGTTTCCGGCGGCCAGTCGATCGGCGTGGTGTTTGCGGATGGCGACATCGCGGCCCATGTAGACAGCGAATTCAAGCTGCCGCCGCTGCGCCAGCGGCGCAAACGCTCGACGCCGCCTGAGGACAGCGGCCAGCAGAGCCTCTTTTGACCGGCCCACTTGTTGCCTATATGCGGGCGCAGTAGAGATTGTGACGGACTGACCCCGAGCGGACCATGAATATCTTCGACAAGAGCTTTTCGCCCTCCGAGGCGGTGATCCGCTACCTCGACGGCGATTATGTCGTGCTGAAGCCGGGCAGTTTTGTCCGCTGTGCCGTCACCGGAAAGCCAATTCCGCTCGATGAGCTGAGCTACTGGAACGTCGACCGGCAGGAGCCTTATGTCGACGCCAACGCCGCGCTGGAAGCCTATCAGCGGCACGGCCTTGGCTGAACCCGGCGGCAAGCGCCGGCTGCTTTTCATCTCCAACGGTTACGGCGAAGACTCGATCGGCGCGGAAGTCGTGCGCCGCCTGCCGCCCGATGTGGTCGCCGAGGCCTATCCGACCATCGGCGAAGGGCTGGCCTACCACAATGTCTGCGCCATCGTCGGCCCGCGGGCTCGGCTCGCCAGCGAGGGCTGGCGCAACGTCAAAGGCTCGGTCTGGCGCGACTTTGTCGGCGGCGGGCTGCAGACCATCGGCCCGGCGCTGCGCTTCGGCAGCCGGGTGCGCGGCCACTATGACCGCGTGGTGGTGGTGGGCGATCTCGTCGGCATTGCCGGCTGCGCGGCGCTCGGCGTCAAAAATGTCGTCTATCTCGACGTCTACAAGACCGGCTACGGTCGGCTCTATTCGGCGCCCGAGCGCTGGCTGATCAAGCGCACCGCCACCGTTTCCTTCTGCCGCAGCGACCGGCTGGCGGAGGCTTTGCGACAGGAGGGGCTCGACGCCCGCTTCGTCGGCAACGTCATGATGGATACCATCACCTATGGCGACTATGACGTGCGCGCGCGCCGCCGGCATCCGACGGCGGTTACGCTGCTCCCCGGCAGCCGGCAACTGACGGTCGAGAGTTTTGCGCTGCAGATCGCGGCGCTGCGACTGCTGCCCGCTGAAAAGCGGCCCGACATCTTTCTCGCCGCGGCCGGCAGCATTTCGCTCGAAGCGCTGGCCCGCGCCGCCGGGCTGGCGATGAAGGGCCCGATGACGGGTGAAGCGGGTGACGGCGGTACGCTTGCCGACGCCGAGCTAACCGTCCACGTCGCGCGCGGTGCGGCGGGCAACCTGCTCGAAGCCGCCGATCTCGTGCTGTCGCAGGCGGGGACCGCCACGATTCAGGCGCTGGGACTGGGCAAGCCGGTGATTACCTTCATCAACCGCCGCGACCGGCCATCCAGAGTCCGCGATGAAAATGCGCTGTTTGGCGAGGCCCGCATCACCCTCCCAGCCGACGCCGCTCAGGTGGCCGGCGCGACGCAGCGGCTGCTCGATGATGCCGCCGAGCGTCAGCGGCTCGGCGCCATCGGCCGCGAGCGCATCGGCGGCAAAGGCGCCATCGACGCAATCCTCAAAGCAATCTAGCTCCGCTCGTCCGCCAGCCGCAACGCCTGTGCATAGGCGTCATCCAGCACGCTCTTGAGCTGGGCCTGCGCCTGCTCGTCGGTAACGGACTCATCGACAACAATGGCATCCGAAACGACCAGCGCCAGCCGGCTGAACGGGTGGTTGATCTGCATCTTGTCCCACAGCCGCTCGACGATCCTCCGATGCGACGTCGCGGCCGCCATGGCAAAGATTGGCCGGCCAGACTTGCGGGCAAGCGCGATGACGCCCTTAGAGACTTTGCGGCCCGGGATCGGCGGAACTTCGGCCGTGAGGAACACCGAACTGCCGGCGGCCAGTTCCCGGAGCAGGGCGCGAAACGCTGCCATGCCGCCGGTCGCATGCGTGGCCTTTTCGCTCGCGCCGGTACCCATGATCATCCGGACGCCGAGTGCATTGATGCAGGCTGCCGCGATCTGCCCATCCGGGTGCGGCGAGGCAAGGCCAACAACCTCGACCATCCCCGGCTCCTGAAAGAGCGGCAAGGCGAGAACGTTGGCGTGCCAGGACACGTAGATCGCCGGCTGCGCCTTGGCGGCGCGCGCATGCATGTCCGCCGGCAAGCGCACGGGCTTGGAGGTGGCGCGAACAAGCCGGATGTAGAGCGACAGCAAATTTCCGGCGAGGCGCCGGGTCCAAAGGATGTCGTCAGAAGTGCGCGCGGTCGCTACAGGGCGCGGCGGGACGGTCGTCTCGCTCACTTCGCCTCCGGATCGAGCAGGCGGTGCAGGTGGACGATGAAATAGCGCATTTCGGCGTTGTCGACGGACGACTGCGCCTTTTGCTTCCACACTGCATAGGCCGAGGCATAGTTGGGATAAACGCCGACGATATCGACCTTGGTCAGGTCCTTGAAGGTGATGTTGTCGATGCTTTCGAGCTCGCCGCCGATCACGAGGTGCAGCAGCTGTTTTGGCCGGATGTCGTTCATTTTGTCGCGCTCCCCGAGTCGATGGTTTCGGCGGTCTCCAGATCGGGACAGCCATAAACACGGATCAGTGCCCCGTTCAGCAGCGTTTTTAGCGACTTGTCGGAGGCTGCCGCAAGCGCGCCATGGCGCACATCGGCTCGATTGAAGCGCAGGGGACCTATGCATGCATCCTCAAAGCCGATGCCGCATTCGCTCAGAATCGCCGCCGCTCCCGCGATATCCCAGTCGGAAGCGCCCCGCCGCACCACCAATGCGTCGAGGGCGCCGGTCGCGACCTGCACCAGCCGGTAGGCCAGCGAGGGAAGGTAAGGACCCCGGATATAATCGAGGCCGGCCGCCTGCAATTGCTCGTGTACCGCGCCGGGACCGGGAATCACCGGCAGTCTACCGGGGGGCGTATGTCTGGCGAGCGTGCCGGCATTTACTCGCGCGCCGCCCCCCCGCGAGGCCTCGTAAAGCTCATCGCGCACCGGGGCGTAGACGACGCCGGCGATCGGCACACCGTCCTCGACCACGGCGAGCGAAATCGTCCAGCTATCCTCGCCACGGATGAAACCGCGCGTGCCGTCGATCGGATCGACGATGAACACTCGCCGCCGCGCGAGCCGGGCCGGATCGTCGGCCGTCTCTTCGCTGAGCCAGCCGTAATCGGGCCGCGCCGCGAGCAGCGACGCGCGGAGATACCGATCGACCGTGATGTCGGCTTCAGTGACGGGGGAGGAATTGGCCTTGGTCCAGGTCTTGAGGTCGCGCCGGAAGAAGCCGCCGGCAATGATCCCCGCCGCCACCGCGCCCGAGCGCAGCAGCTCGAGATCTTCGGCGGGACTGGAGGCGGGCTTATCGGTCATTGCTCAGGGGGTTGCGCCAAGACTTTCGGTCTCTTAGGCGCGCTGGGCAGGCGAGGCAAGCCTCGCGACTTCGAGGGGGAGCGGGTCAGGCCGCGCGCTGTACCCGGCCGATGGCGCCGGCCTGCGGGTTGTAGCCGTGCGCGGCGAGCAGGAATGCGACGATCGTGCAGCCGACGACGACGGCGAGCGACACCCAGTCCATCTGGCCGTAGCCGGTGAAGCGGATGAGTTCGACCGCATGGGTGAATGGATTGATCTCGCTGAGCCAGAAGACGAAATCCGCGCCGGCTTCCCTCAGTTTCCACAGCGGATAAAGCGCTGAGGAGAGGAAAAACATCGGGAACACGACGAAATTCATCATCCCGGCGAAGTTTTCGATCTGGCGCGTATAGACCGAAACGAGCAGCCCGATCGAGCCAAGCATCAGCCCCGAGAGGATCAGCCCGGGAATGATCGCGACGCACCCCCAGCCGGGAAGATTGAAACCGAAGAGCCACGCCAGCAGCAGGAAGGCGTAGCACTGGAGGATCGCGAGGATGGTGGCGGCGGCGATCTTGGCGAACAACAGGAAATTGCGGGGCAGGGGGCTGACCAGCATCACCCGCATCACGCCCGCCTCGCGGTCGTAGACCATCGACAGCGCTGATTGCATGCACTGAAACAGGATGATGATGCCCATCAGGCCGGGGAGGATGTACTCCTGATACGGCGTATAGGTTTCGTAGGGCGGGATGATCGAGACGCCCAGCAGGTCATGGAGGCCGGTGGCAAACACCAGGAGCCACAGCGCCGGCCGGATGATCGCCGAGATCAGCCGTTCCGTCTGGCGCAAAAACTTCGCGATTTCGCGCCACACCACGGCGCGAAACCCAAGCCAGAGATGCAAAGCTCCTACTGACACTTGTGCTCCGGTTCGTCCTCACCGAGCGTATCGAGATCATTGGTCTGATGCAGGAACCCTGGCAAGGGCGGCGAGGCAATCACCGCGTTGTCCGTCGACAGCACCAGCGGCTGCCGCAGCTGTCCGTCCCACTGCCGAAAGTTCAGCGAATAGCCCTTGGCGCCGTCGAGCTTGAGATCGTCGCTCCTGAGATACTGATCGATCTTGCTGGGGTCTGAAACGTCCGGCGCGCGGCCATAGGCATCGGCGATGGCCTTGGCGGCCATCCACGTGCTCCAGTCCGTGCCGGTCATCTCGCGGCGGCGGTCGGTGGCCTTGAGGAAGCGCGAAGTCACCTGCGTTGCCCCGTCGCGATCCCATGACCAATGCCACTCCGCCGCGACGAGCCCCGAGCTGCCGACGACGGGCCGGGGCAGTTGCGTAGCGTAGGGCAGGTAGCGCGCATATTCGCCTTCGCTGTCGGCGACGAACACCACGTCATAGTCAGTGCCGCCGGTGACCAGCAGCGCGTCGTTGTTCTCCTGGCTGTCGGGCGTGCGGCTCAGCGTAAAAGTGCGGGTATCGACAATCTGCAGCCGGAGCCGGGCGGCCGAGGCCTTAAAGGAATCGGCTATCGCTTTGTCGCGCGGCAGCGAGCCGACCAGCACCAGTACTTTGTTCCAGTTGCGCGTCTTGAGATATTGCACCAGCGCGTCTTCGAGCATGCGGTCGGAGGCGGCGGTGTGCAGCAGGTTCGGATAACAGCGGTCGCGCAGGAAATCGGCGTGTGCCGAGGCGTTAACCAGCGTCACCGGCAGGTCCTTGGTCTGCGCGGCAAGCTGATCGACGAGGTCGTCCGGCAGGTCGAGGATGATGAAGCGCTCACCCCCAGCGGCCATCACCTTCACCTTGGCGACGAGGTCGGCGATATCGGCGGCCTTCTGCGCATCCATCGTGATGGTGTAGCCGTTGCCGCTGGCGACGATCGCTTCGTCGGCAAACCCCATCTGCGCGCCGGTGATCGGATCATCCGGCGGCGCGAGTTGGATATCGGTGTAGGCGAGATCGGCGGCGTTGCGCGGATCGTTGGTGAGGCCGAGATAGCCGACCTTCACCGCCTGCGCCGGCGCATTGGCAAGCGCCGGATTGGTGCTCGCCGCCGGCAGTTTGACTTTGGCTTCGGCGGAGCCGGTAGCGGCGAAGGCAGCCAACGCAGCCCCGGTCAGTAGTGCCGAAATGAGCCCTCTAGTCATCGATCACCACGCTGTGCGGGGTCCGTCCGGCGGGGATCGACTTGATCGGCTTCATCGATTGCATGTCGACCACGGTGATGTCGTCCGACAGACCGTTGGTGACGATCGCCGTCTTCTCGTCTGCCGAAAGATCGACGCCCCAGGCGCGCTTGCCGACGAGCACATAGGCCAAGACCTTGCGGCTCTTGGTGTCGACTATGGCGATGTGGTTGGAGCGGCCAAGCGTCAGGATCATCTTGCTCCCGTCCTTGGTCATCGTCATGCCGACCGGCGTCACGTCTTCCTCGCGGAAGCCGGGCGGGACGAAGGTCAACTGGTCGGTCACAGTGTTGGTGGCGCGGTCGATCACATCGACTTCGCTCGACAGCTCGCAGGAGACCCAAAGTTCCTTGCCATCGGGCGTCATGGTGAAGCGGCGGGGGCGGGTGCCGACGACGATGTTCTTGGTCACGGCGCCCGTCGCCGTATCGATGACGTGCACCATATCGGCGACTTCGGAGGTGGCATACAGCGTCTTGCCGTCTTCGGAGAGGATGACGCCTTCGGGCTCGGCGCCGGTTGGTACGTCCTGAACCGAAGTGCCGGAGTCGATATCGATCTTTTCGATGCGGGAGTCTTCCTCATCGGAGACGTAGAACGACTTTTCATCGCCGGAGAGTACGAACATTTCGGGGCTCGGGCCGGTCGGGATCGATTTTATGACCGCGAGTTTGGCAACGTCGATCACGTCGATTGTGTCGTCATCACCGCACGCCACATAGAGCAGCGTGTGCGCCTTGTTGAAGTGCATGTCGCGCGGACGATGCGAGGTCGCGATCGACTTCACTTTGTTGAAGTTCGGGTCGAAAACGATGACTTCGTTGCTCTTTTCGTTCGAGACGAAGATCAAATTGGTGCCGGCGGCGAGTGCCGGCCCAGTGGCGAACAGACCGGCGAGGACTATAGCGGCAAGAGCGGCGAGGATTGTTTTCATGACCGTCAATTCACCAGGACCGTGCCCTTGAGGCCCTTGTTCTCAAAACCTGGCGTGTAGAAGGCATACTGGCCGGGCTGAATCGGGATGAACTGGATTATCTGCGTCCCCTTGTCATCGAATTCGATGCTGCCGAGCGACTGGGTATGCACCTCGTTGGCGTTATCGTCGCCCGAGACGATCTGGTAAATCCACGACGCGGCAAAGAGCTCCGGCGCCGCAAGGCCGATATCCTCCTCCTCACCGTCCGAGGAAACCGTCCACCAGTAGAACTTGCCCGTCTCGAGCGTGTAGCTCGTCTGCGAGTACTTCATGTTGACGGTGTCGATCTTAAGCTCGGGAAGCTTGATCGGATCGTGCGCCAGGTTGCCCTTCGCCAGCGCCGGCCGAACCAGCAGCGATGGCAGCACACTGACAGCCGCTCCTGCGGCCACGCCAAAAAGCGCCTGGCGGCGCGTCAACAGACCCATTCAGACCTCCTCCACCAAATTCGGCAGATCAGGTCCGCCGTATTTCTTGCGATGATCGATCTGTGGCGAGGCGGTTCGCAACCGACACATGTCAATAGTCAACATAGGGCCCGCTGATAACTCGCGATGCTACCCAGAACTGCTTCCAACGATGAAGCGAGGGGGAGAAAAATGGCGGCTGTGGCAGCCAGAATTGCTGCGCTTTTTGCGCTGGTTGTCGCTGCGCTCGTCGCCCCCGCGCTCGCCAATCCGCTCAAGGTCACCATCGGTTTGCAGCAGACCGGGACGGCGCAGTGGGAGCTCACGGCGATGCATAATCTCGGCATCGACCAGAAGCACAATCTGACGGTCGAAGTCCGCCAGCTCGCCGACAATCAGGCCGGCCAGATTGCGCTCCAGACCGGCACGGTCGACATCATCCTCTCCGACTTCGTCTATGTGGCCCTGCAGCGGAGTAAGGGCACGATGGTCACCATGGTACCGCACTCGCTCGCCGTTGGCGGTCTGATGATCGATCCGGCCTCGGGCATCAAGACGGTCGCCGATCTCAAGGGGCAGACGATCGCCTCGGCCGGCACGCCGGTCGATAAAAGTTATGTCGTGCTTGAGGCGTACTACAACAAGCAGACAGGCGGCACGCTCACCAACGATGCCTCGCTGAAATTCGGCGCTCCGCCGCTGGTCAACCAGTTGCTCGCCAGCGGACAGGTCAAAGCCGGGCTCAACAACTGGAACTGGAACGTCCAGTCTGCGCTTGCCGGCAAGACGCAGCTTATCTCGGTGCAGCAGATGCTCAAGGAGATGGGCATCAGCGATACGCCGCCACTGCTTGGCTGGGTGTTCACCGACAAGACTGCGACCGACAAGCCCGACGCCATCAAGGCCTTCCTCGACGCCTCGTTTGAGACGAAGCAGGCGCTGTTGACTAATGACGATGCCTGGAACGGCATCCGCAGCCTGATGAACGTCAAGGACGACGACAAGCTCTTCGCCGCCATGCGCGACGGCTACCGGCAGGGGGTCGTGAAGAGTTATGATCCGGCCAAGATGGACGCCGCGACGCAGACCTTCGACCTCTTGGTCAAATATGGCGGCGCGGATGCGGTTGGCGGCGCCACGGGCATTCCGGACGGCACATTCTACAAGGGATACAGCAAATAGAGGCGACGCCGAGCCGCAGGCAGGCGGTAAATCCCCGGTCAAAGGAGCTGCGTCAGCGCGCGCTCGAACTCCTGTCGCTGCCCCTGCTGCTCCTGCTCTGGCAGGTGCTGGCGATGCACTATGCCAACCGTCTCTTTCCCACGCCGATCGCTGTTGCCGGCCATATCTGGGTTTTGGCGACGAGCGAAAAGCTCATCCCGGATTTCGCCAAAACGCTCGGACGCTCGGCAATTGCCTTTGTGCTCTCGATGCTGATCGGCACCGTCATCGGCATCGCGCTTGGCCGTATCCGCTGGCTCGACCGGCTGTTCGCAGGCTGGGTCGTGGTCGGTCTCAACCTGCCGGCGATCGTCATCGCTATCGTGCTCTATATCTGGCTCGGCCTTACCGAGTTCGCGCTGATCCTCGCGGTGATGTGCAACAAGATCCCGCTGGTGGTGACCACTATCCGCGAGGGGGTGAAAAGCTTCTCGGCCGATTTCGATGAGCTGGCCGCTGCCTTTCGCATGCCGCTCGGCCGGCGGCTGCGGCTGATCTTTGCGCCGCAACTGATGCCGTTCGTGCTGGCGGCGGCGCGCACCGGGCTCAGCCTCATCTGGAAGATCGTGCTGGTCTTCGAGGTTCTCGGCAGCGATGGCGGCGTCGGCTTTCGGATCAACGTGTTTTTCCAGTTCTTCGACATGGAGGGTATCCTCGCCTACACCGTGGTGTTCATCGCCGTGGTGCTAGTCATCGAATACGGCCTGATGCGGCCGCTAGAACGAAAGGTCTCGGGATGGCGCACGGTCCGGGCGTAGCGCTTACCATTCGCGAGAAGCGGTTTGCGGGCCTGCCGGTTCCGCTGCTCGCCGACCTGTCCTTCGAGGTCGAACCGGGAACGGTCGTGGCGCTGGTCGGGCCGTCGGGTGTGGGCAAATCGACCTTGCTGAGGATGCTCGCCGGCATTGATCGGGCGTTTGATGGCGTCATCACCATCGGCGGGGTTCCGGCCTATGAAGCGCCGCCATCCGGTTTGGTGTTCCAGGATTCGCGGCTGCTGCCGTGGCTGAGCGCGGCCGGCAACATCATGGCGGTGCGTGCCGAAACGACGCTCGAGGACGCGAGGCGCTGGCTCGGCCGCGTCGGCCTCGCGGGCTACGAGGATGCGCTGCCCGACCAGCTTTCGGGCGGCATGCAGCGGCGAGTCGCGCTGGCGCGGGCACTTTCGGTCAACTCGGCGCTGCTGCTGCTCGATGAACCATTCGTCTCGCTCGACCGAGTTCTCGTAACTGAAATGCAGGAGCTGTTCGCCGGGCTGATCACGGCGGAGGGGGCGACGGCGCTTCTCGTCACCCATCTCGCCGAGGACGCCGTGAGCCTTGCCGATCGCGCCCTCATCCTCGATGGCCGCCCCGCTCGCATCGCCGCCGATATCCCATTGACGACGCCGCGAAACAAGCGCGACGCCGGCGATATCACCCGGCTTTCGGCACTCCTCACCGCCAAACTGTCGGAGCCTGCCCAATGACCGACCCTGCAACCGCTCCAGTGCTGCACCTCAAGGGCGTGAAAAAATCCTACGGCAAGGTCGAGGCGCTGAAAGGCATCGACCTCGATATTTCCCGCGCAGAGGTCGTAGGGCTTCTGGGTCCGAACGGCGCCGGCAAGTCGACACTGTTCCAGATCGCCGCGGGGCTGTTCGCGCCCGATGCCGGCGAGGTCGAACTGTTCGGTCTTGGCTACAAGCGCAACAGCGCGGCAATTCTGGCGCGGCTCGGGGTGGTGTTCCAGGCGCGCTCGCTCGATCTCGATATGACCGTGCGCGCCAATCTGGCCTTTCACGGTGGGCTGTTCGGCCTCTCCGGCAAGTTGCTCAACGAGCGCATCATCCAATCAACGGAACTGCTCGAAATCGCCGACCTCATCAAGAAGCCTGTCCGCACCCTCTCAGGCGGCAACCAACGCCGCGTCGAGGTGGCGCGCGCGCTGCTCAACGGGCCGGACCTGCTGCTGATGGATGAGCCTTCGGTCGGCCTCGATGCGGTCACCCGGCGCATGCTGGTCGCCCACGTACAGGTGGTGCGCAAGCAGCATGGCACATCCATTCTCTGGGCCACCCACCTCGTCGAGGAGGTGGCGCATGCCGACCGCATCGTCATCATCCGCCGCGGCCAGATCATCCGGCAGGGCACGCCCGCCGAGCTGATGGCCGCAACAGCGACCACCGACCTGACCGACGCCTATATCGCGCTGACCGGTGGCGGGCTGGCAGAGAGGGGCGACACGCCGCTCGACGTCTGACTATTTGAACGGGGTGTGGTTGTGCTTGGCGCGAAATTCCCAGGGATTGACGAAGGTGACGCCATCCTGCCAGAGCCCGACCTTGGCTTTCTTGGCCGCGGCCTGGTCCGCCACGTAGTCCTTGCTCTCGGGGTCGTGCGGATAGGCCAGCGCCAGCCCCTGCTGCACCAGCGTGCGGCCGACATCTTTGCCGCCGACTGTACAGACGCCGTTCCGCCGCCCGAACGGATCGACCGGTCCCTTAAGGGCGCAGGTCACGGGGCCGGCCTTGACCGTCTGGTCGAGCACGGCCATCGCGGTATCGGCGCAGGTCCAGGTCTTGTCGCCGTCCTGGCAGGTCTGGTTAGATTCGGGAGCATCGATGCCGAGCAGCACAACCCGCTGGTCGTTGACGACGATGATGTCTGGACCGTTGGCGGACGCCGGGCCTGTGATGGTATCCGCCGCTTGTGCCAAAGCGACGGCGGGCACGCCGAAGAGGGTAGCGGCCAGCGCCGCGCCGTAGGCCAATCGCCGGATGATCTGGGTCATTTGGTCCTCCAATACATCAATTCGGGGCTGCTGCGGTCACATCGCGGTTATGCTTGGTGAAGGGAGCCTTGCCATGAGATTTCTGCTCGCCGTCGTCTTCGCCCTTGTGTTGCCCAGCCTGGCGCTCGCGGGACCTTATGAAGACCTGCTTTCCGGCGCCCGCAAGGAATGTCGCGGCTGCGATCTGCACGGCATGAGTTTTAAGAAGGCTGACCTCACCGGCGTTGATTTCACTGGCGCCAATCTCTCCGAGGCGAGCTTTCACCGAGCCATCCTCAAGGGCGCAATCTTCGATCACGTCAATGCCGATGCCGCCAATTTCAATCTGACCGACCTTACCGGCGCAAGTTTTGTCGGCGCCACTGTCACCAATGCCCTGTTCTATGAGGCGCAGCTTTCGACCGCCAAGTTCGACGGCGCCAATCTCAAGGGCGCCCGCATGCAGCACGCCCGGATGACGCGGCTCTCGGCCCTCAAGGCTGACATGGACGAAGTCGTGCTGAGCGATGCGCGTCTCAACAGCGCTAACCTCGCCGGCGCGTCGCTGCTGCGCGCCAACCTGCTCAACGCCAGTCTGGGCAATACGAAATTTGACGGCATCGTCATGGACAATGCCAACCTGCAGACCGTCAAGGCGTCGGATACCAGCTTCAAGGGCGCGAAAATCACCCTCACCGATTTCTACGGCGCTGACCTCCACGACGCCGATTTCTCCAATGCCAGCGTATCGGGCTCCCGCTTCACCACGGCCAATATGCAGGATGTCAAAACCGACGGCGCGCAGTTTACCGACAACTTCATGGCGAACGGGCAGGTCCAATAGTCAGCCCGCCGAGCTGACCACCGGAGCAGGTGGCTGGGCCGGTTTGTAAGGCGCGTCGACGAGTTCGAACCGCGTCGAGCTCTCGAAATCGGCGCGCTGCACTTTCTGTGTGGTCGGGTCGAGCCCCACCTCGCCCTTGAGCCGCATATAACGCGCCTCGAGCCGCAGACTGGCGCCACTCGTATCAGCGCCCGTGCACACATCGTGCACAAAGGTGGCGCCCAGCGGCTGCTCGCCGTTGACCGGCGCCAATTGCTGGCAATCGAGTTTCCAGTCGCCGAAGCGTGCCCTCAGGTTTTGCTCGAGCGAGGCGGCGCCGCGCCGGTCGCGGATCGAGGCATGGTCGTCGGTGACGATCCGGATGCCCTGCGCGATGCCCTTGTCGTCTACGAGCACCGAGAGCATGACCGGATGCGCGTAGACCGAAGTCCCCGCCTGGAGGAACCGGTATTCGAGCTCCAGCGCCTTGGCGACATAGGCCTGCTCGTCATCGTATTCGAAGTGTACCTCATGCAAGCCCGATGGCTCCGCGGGGCATTTGGCAAACTCGGCAAAACTCTTGAGCGGCAGCGACGGCGGCCCGCCATCCGTGCCGCAGGCGACGTTGACGATGTCGGCATCCGGAATGGCCGAAACCGGCTGGCCCAGCTTGACGTCCCAGATCGTGAAGGGTGGCACGATAGCGGCGGCCGAATCCCCGCCACCTGCGGACGCCGCGGCGCCGGGTGCGCCACCGCCTGCAACCGACGGGCCCGCCTGAGCCATCGCCGGTGCGGCCAAAACCAGCGCCAGCGAGACCGCGAGTCCCGCCAGCACTCCCGTATTAGTCGTCCGTGTCACTGATAATCCTGGCAGGCTGCAGCGCCGGGGCGATTGAAATATTCCTCGCATTCGGCCTTGGTGATTGCGCCGCGGCCTTTCACCTTCTGCTGCACATAGGCAACGACGTTGATGATGTCCTGCGCATTGATGTAGTGGCCGGGGCTCGGCTGCTGATCGGGGGCAAAATCCTTCAGCAACTGGCCGTAGCAGCGCGTGTCCTTGTAGGCCTGCGAGTCGTGGTAGGGCATAGCCGAACCGGGGATGCCGCAGCTCACGATCTGGATCATCGTATTGGTGTCGAGCTGGCTCTGCCGGAGATTGGCGGCGATGCCCGGCGAGCGCGGATTCTTGCCGGTCGAGCCGTCGCCGGGCCAGCCGTGGCAATTCACGCAGTTGGCCGTGGTCTGAAACACCAGTTTGCCGCGCTGGATATTGGGCGGCTGTGTTGCCGCCGACAGTTCGATCGCCGGGGATTGGGTCGGATCGCCGGCGTCGGAAGCCGCGGCGGGCGCTGCAGCTGCCGCGGGAGCGGCAGTTGTCGCCGGAGCTGCCGGCGCGGCGTCATCGGCAAGAGCGGTGGTCGCGGCAAACCCCAGGATGAGAGCGGCAAGGGCGGCGAGGCGGGCAGGTCGGTTCAGGTTCATTGTCCAATCCACTAAGTTGCAAAGGCCTGCCGGGCTCGCACCCGGCAGGCTGATCGTCGTTGCTGCGCGACCCGGCTAGAGCGAGAACACGTAGAGCATGTTGGCGGCCGGCTTGCCCTTGAGCTCCGGATAGCCAAAGTCCGCGTTGCCGATCGGGCCACCTTCGATCGCCACATATTCCTTGCCGTTGATCGCGAAGATCGTCGGGGGCGCTTCGAACGCGTTGCCGATGTTGATCGACCACTTCTCTTCCAGCGTCTTCTTGTCGTAGGCGCCGAAGGTGCCGTCGACCTGGCCCGCAAACAGCAGGCTCGGCGTGATGCTCACGCCGGCGTAGTTCGGGTAGGGCAGGCCCTGCTTGGCGATCTGCTTGCCGGTGGCGACGTCATAGGAGAACACCGAACCCTTCTGCGGTTCGGCGTTCGTTGCGCCGCCCCCCTGAAAGATCTGGCCCGCCTTGACGGCGTTTGGCGCCACCGTCTTGTTGGTCAGGTTGGAACAGCCTTCGATGCCGGCGCCGTAGGCGACGTTGGTGGTCGGATCGACCGCCGACGGCCAGTAGTTGATGCCGCCCTGCAGGTTCGGGCAGGTGTTGACCGTGCCGCCGGCACGATTCAGCGCGCCGGTGCCGTAAACCTGAAGAGACTTCGACGGATCGTATTCCACCGGCAGACCCGTCTTGGGGTCGAGGCCCTTCGTCCAGTTCAGCTTGTTCACATAGGGCGTGCCCTGGATGAAGGCGCCGTTGGTCCGGTCGAGCGTGTAGAAAATGCCGTTACGGCCGAAGTGCGCGAGCACCTTGCGGTCTTCGCCCCCGATCTTCACGTTGACGAGCTGCTGGCTGCCGACCTCGTCATAGTCGTGATAGTCGCCCGGGGTGTACTGAAAATACCACTTCAGCTTGCCCGTCTCGGCATCGAGCGCCACGGTCGAGTTGGAATAGAGATTGTCGCCCGGCCGATATTCGGGGTCGAACATCGGCACCGGGTTGCCCGTACCCCAGTAGAGTGTCTTGGTCGAGGGATCATACGAGCCCGTGACCCACGCCGCCGCGCCGCCGGTCTTCCAGCAGTCGGGGTTTTTCGCCTGGTCGCATTTCCAGGTGTCGCTGCCAGGCTGGCCTGGCTCGGGCACGGTGTAGAAACGCCAGAGTTCCTTGCCGGTCGCCGCATCGAGCGCCGCGATGAAGCCGCGGGTCGCCCAATCGCCGAAGGCTTGGCCGACGATGATCTTGCCATCGGCAACGAGCGGCGCACCGTCAAAACCCTCGCCGGGGTTCTTGGTGATCTGCTGCTGCCAGGCAACCTGACCGGTCGAGTCGTCGCAGGCGACGACGCGGCCGTCATTGAGGTTAGTGATGACGTTGTTGCCGACCAGTGCGAGGCCGCGATTGGCGATCAAAAGGCCCGACGTCGGGTCCTTGGTGATGCCGGTATCGCAGATCCAGACGATCTTGCCTTCCTTGCCCGACGTCGCGTCGATCTTATAGGGCGTGCCCCAGCCATCGACGGCGTAGAGGAAGCCGTCCTTGGCGAGCACCGTGCCCTCGAGCGCGCCGACGCCGAACGAGGATGGCTCGAGGCCATTGAGCGGCACGGCGAAGGCGAGCTTCATGCCGGCGACGTTGTCGGGGGTGATCTCGTTGAGGCTCGAATAGCGGTTCGAGTCATAGGTCTTGTTGACCATCAGCCAGTTGCCGGCCTGCTTGTCGTCGGTGCCGGCATTGGCAAGCTGATCGGCCGAAACCGGATCGCCGGCTGTTGGCGTTGCCGCGGTGGTCGTTGCTGCCGCCGGTGCGGGCGGCTGGGCCGCGAACGACGCGCTCGCCAGACCGAAGACCGTGGCGGTCAGCAGCCCGGTGAGCATGAGTTTTTTCGTTGTCATATGATCTCCCCCCAGGAAGGTTTTTGCTGGGAGTCGGACATTGGCACTAGCCGGTCATGGCTTAGCCAATCTTCGATATTGGAGATTTGACCGGAGCGGCTCGCGCCGCCCCGGCCTCTCGTCCGCCGCTGTTTAGAGCGAGAACACGTAGAGCATGTTCGCCGCCGGCTTCGCCTTGAGTTCCGGATAGCCGAAGTCTGCACCACCAATCGGCCCACCCAGGATCGCCACATATTCCTTGCCGTTGACCGCAAAGACCGTCGGCGGCGCTTCGAAGGCATTGCCGATATTGATCGACCACTTCTGCTCGAGCGTCTTCGAATCGAAGGCGCCGAACGTGCCATCGACCTGGCCAGCCCAGAGGAGACCCGGAGACAGGCTAACGCCCGCATAGTTCGGATAGGGCAGGGGCTGCTTCACGACCTGCTTGCCGGTCGCAACGTCATAGGCAAAGACCGATCCAGTCTGCGCCGGCGTATTGGTGTAGCCGCCACCGAGAAAAATCTGACCACCCTTGACCGCTTTCGGGTCGACCGTCTTGGTCGTCAGGTTGGAGCAGCCCTCGATGCCGGCACCATAGGCCAGATTGGTGGTGGGATCGATGGCCGACGGCCAGTAGTTGATGCCACCCTGAATGTTCGGGCAGGTATCGACCTCCGAACCGCTCCGTCTCACGGCGCCCGACGCGTAGACCTGCAGCGACTTGCTCGGATCGTATTCCATCGGCAGACCAGTCTTGGGGTCGAGGCCTTTGGTCCAGTTCAGCTTGTTGACGTAAGGCGTGCCCTGGATGAACGAGCCGTTCGTCCGGTCAAGCGTGTAGAAGATGCCGTTGCGGCCGAAGTGCGCGAGCACCTTGCGGTCTTCGCCCCCGATCTTCACGTTGACGAGTTGCTGGCTGCCGACTTCGTCATAGTCGTGATAGTCGCCGGGCGTGTATTGGAAATACCATTTCATCTTCCCGGTATCGGCATCGAGCGCGATGGACGAGTTCGAATAGAGATTGTCACCCGGGCGATACTCGGGGTCGAACATCGGCACAGGATTTCCCGTGCCCCAGTAGAGCGTCTTGGTCGACGGATCGTATGAGCCGGTAACCCAGGTCGCAGCACCACCGGTTTTCCAGCAGTCCGGGTTTTTCGCTTGGTCGCACTTCCAGGTGTCGGACCCCGGCTGGCCAGGTTCAGGGACGGTGTAGAAGCGCCAGTCTTCCTTGCCGGTTTTGGCGTCGAGAGCGGCGATGAAGCCTCGCGTCGCCCAGTCGCCGAATGCCTGTCCGACAATGATCTTGTCGCCGGCAACGAGCGGCGCGCCGTCAAAACCTTCGCCGGGGTTTTTCGTTACCTGCTGTTGCCAGGCGACCTGACCCGTCGAGTCGTCGCAGGCTACTACCCGTCCATCCCCGAGGTTGGTGATGACGGTGTTTTCGTAGAGTGCGAGACCGCGATTGGCGAGCTGATTGGTACTTGTCGGATCCTTGGAAATGCCGGTATCGCAGATCCAGACGATCTTGCCTTCCTTGCCCGAGGTCGCGTCGATCTTATAGGGCGTGCCCCATTGATCTACGGCATAGAGAAAGCCATCCTTGGCGAGCACTGTTCCTTCGAGCGCGCCAACGCCGTTCGAGTTGGGATCAAGCCCATTGAGCGGTACGGCGAAGGCCAGCTTAAGCTTGCCGACATTGTCGGGCGTGATCTCGGTAAGCGTCGAGTAGCGGTTGGAATCGTAGGTCTTGTTGACCATCAGCCAGTTGCCGGCTTCTGAGTCTTTGCCGGCATTTGCCAGCCGATCGCTGGTGACAGCGTCGCCTGCCGTCGGAGTCGCAGCCGTCGTTGTCGCTGCTGCCGGGGCAGGGGGTTGAGCTGCAAATCCGGGCGTCGTGAGCCCGGCAATTATGGCGGTCAGCATCCCGCCAAACAAAAGGTGTTTGGGTGTCATCGTGTCTCCTCCCCTTGGGGTTTTTCTTGGGGAAAGACAGACTGGCACCGGCGACACAGCGCTGAGCCAATTTTCAGTATTGAAAAATTATTGGAAGCCCAAAACGGCTAAACGTCAGGCGCTCGACTGGCGTCGGTCCGGCTCAGGACGCCGCCGCAGTCTTGCTGGTGTTGGCAACCGGCCAGGCATCGAGGATGACCTCGCCGACTAGCATCTCACGATTGTAGTCGGTGCGGCAGAACGCGACGATGCGCCGGAAGACATTGGCATAGGCGGGCAGCGTCAGCAGATGCCGGGGCATGCTGAGCATGACCGTGCGCGACAGCGTCTCGATCGGAAAAATCCGGATCTTGTCGCGCGTCGCCGCATCGAGATTGGGAAGCAGCGACAGTGGCGAATGCGCCGTTGCCAGCCCCTCGGCGACAAGGTCCACGGCGGTCGCATAAGTGTTAGTCGAGAATGCCGCCGCGGCACCCGGTAGCCGATGCCGGTACCACTCGTCGGTCTGCTGTCTGAGGGCCGGGCTCGCATCCACCTCGACGTAGTTGCGCAGCGCGCCGGACAACGCCTTCGCCGGGCTTTTTTTGCCAAGCACCTGCTTGATCTCGGACATTGGCACTGAGGCGGGAACCACCCAGCCGATCCGGTCCTCGAACAGTTCGGCCAGATGGAACGAGCCGGCGTCCCCGTCGATCGCCTCCTTGGCGATGATCGCGAAGTTGATCTGGTGGAGGCGCAACTGCTCGACCAGCTCGGAACTTGTTAGCGCAAATCTCAGCTCGAATTTCACGAAGCCCGGCTGCTCGCTGGCGATCTTGCCGGCCGCCGCCGCAAAGCGCCCGCGCAGGGTCGGGGTGACGCCCATTCGCACGAACACGCTGCTGTCGATGAAGCGCTGATGATGCTCGTCGACGATGCCCTCGACGCGCTGCAGCAGGTCATCGCTCGACTTGAACCAGTATTCGCCGGCCGGTGTCAAACTGATGATGCCGGTTCTGTTGCGCTGGATGAGCTGCGAACCGAGCTTTTCCTCGAGTTTGGCGAGTTGCTGCGAAATCGAAGGTTGCGAGAGGCCGATGCGGCGGGAAGCTTTTGTGATCGATCCAGCGACGACGACTGCTTGGAAAATCTCAAGCTGTTTGAGGGTGATATCCATGATGCGATCTATTACCAAGGCGTTTGCCTTAGCAATATAACAAATAGGCGGAGTTTATGAGCCGCAAGAGCAGGACGCCAAGGGCGGGGGGAAGCGGAAGAGCCGCTCGGAGCGGCTCCGCCGAATCTATTTCGATTGCGACTGAAGATAGGCGATGACGTTGTCGATGTCGGTCTGGTCGGTGAGACCCTGGAACGTCATCTTGGTGCCGGGCACCACGTCTCTCGGCGCCTTTACGAACTGGCTGATGAGGGCTTCGGTCCAGGCGGCATTCTTGGTGCCAAAGTCCTTCATTCCCTGCGAATAGGAGAAGCCCGCAAAGGTCCCTGGCTGCCGACCGATGACGCCTGTGAGGGCCGGCCCGATCTTGTTTTTGGCATCGGGCCCGATGTTGTGGCAGACCGCGCATTTCATAAACACGGCCTGTCCGGCAGTGGGATCTCCCGCAGCGAAACTGGGGCTCGCGGCCGCAATCATAATCAGTCCGGCCAAGCCGATAAACTTCATCAAATTTCTCCTCAATTCATCCGATCGCGGCAGCACCGATGAAGGCGCCTGCGCACAGTATCGACGCAGCATTTTCCAGTGTTTGAAATGCAAAATCCCGATCTGCTGCTTTCAACTGCCCGACAAACTGTACCGGATCAAGGCCGCCGGGTGCCGCTCGGTTCCAAATTGGCTGCCGGTTCTTCCGCCTCCACCGGGTCGCCCCGACCGCTTGGCACGCGGTTTGCTTCTTCGGCTCTAGTCGTGATGGCGGCGGAGGCGGCTGATCGCAATCCACACCACGACGAGCACGATCGGTGCAGCCAGCGCCAGCAGCGGCCCCTTGCCGATCGGCAGCTCCGGCGCAAAACCCTCGATGATGTAGCCGATCAGGGCCAGCGCGTAATACGAGATGGCGATGATCGACAGCCCCTCGACCGTCTGCTGCAACCGATATTGGCTGCGGCCGGTTTTGGAGATCGTATCGAGCACGGCCTGGTTCTGCGTCTCGATACCGAGGCTGATCCGCGCACTGACTAGCTCGGTGGATCGTTCGAGTTTTGCCGTCAGCGCATCGAGGCGTTTCTCCAGCGCACTGCAGGTCGCAACAGCTGGATCGACCCGGTTGGCGAGGTAGCGCCCGATGGTGGTGAATTCGGCGATCGAGACCTCGCCGAGCCGGTCGATGCGGGTATGCAGCACCTCGGCATAAGCGTGCGTTGCGGCAAAGCGAAAACTCGTCTCGTCGATGGCTCGCCCGACGTCGAGGCTCAACCCCTGCAACTGATCGAGCGAACGCTGGCTGTCCTGCATCGAGGTGCCGAGCCCGAGATCGCGCACCAGCGTGCTGAGCTGCTGCTCCTGCGTGTGAACCTTGCCGCTTTGCGCACGCGCCACCGGCAGGCCGAGCAGCACGAGGCTTCGATAGGTCTCGATCTCGAGCAGTCGCCTCACCACCACGCCCGAGCGGAGCGGTCCGCATCGTCCGGCCGCAACTTCGTAGCGGGTGAAACGATCCTCATCGATGACGAAGTCGGTCGCCACCTGCGCCTGCCCGTCATAGAGCGCCGAATAGCAGAGGCTGGGCGGGCTAAAACCGGCGAGGGCCGCAGGCGCGATCGCGTCGCCCTGTACGAGGTCGATCCGCGTCGCGGCGATGAGTGCCATATCGCTGAACAGGTCGAGGCCGATGTCGGTCGGCCAGGGCGTCCAGTCGTCGAGTGCACCGATCCAGGTGAGGGTCGCGAACTCGTTGTGAATTTCAGCGGTGACGCGATAGCCGCCGCTCTCATAGTCGAGTTGGCGGGCATCCTGCCGCGCGCCTGTCTGGCGGTCGACCAGCGCGGCCTGCAAAATCCTGAGCGCGGGCGATCCACCCGTCGGCATGAACGCGGCGCGACGTATCCTCAGCGGTCCCGTCAGCGGCGTCACCGGACGGGCGTGGATTTCGGCGTCGATTGCCGCCCGGTCCGGATGTTCGCGCACCGCAAAACCGGCCGCTTGTCGCGCTTCGCTACTCTTCTCGACCACGCTGCTGCCCCGCATGCTCCTGGGCCGCCCCACGCGTCCCCAGCCGTCATGGCTGCATCGGAGGTGCAGCGTCAATTGTCCGAAAGCATCGGCGAGAATGCAAAAAAACTATGCGATGCATTGGATTCCTCGATTACGCGACGCGGCACGGCACATGCTAGCGGTTGCGAAGCAATAATGGTGGGGTCGAACGCTCCGCTTTCGAGGAGGAATAATGGCGCAGGACAGGATGGCGCTTTTCGGCACACCGAACGAAATACGCGATTACGCGCCGCTGCTGCGCTGGCTGCTGCTCAATTGCTTCGCCCTGATCGGCATTGCGGCACTTTGGTATTTTGGCCTCTTGCAGACGATGCTGGCGACCGACCGCACCCACATCTCGATCGCCATCCTGGCAATCTTCGTGCTGACGGCGCTGCATTGCCTGTTTCAGACCGCCGAGATTTCGAACCAGCTCGTCGCCTCCCGCAAGGCGCGCGAAACAATCCTCGCGGCGGGGGCCGATGGCCTTCATGTCGTGGATGGACGGGTTCTGACAGCGCAGGGCCGTCCGCTCGAGCCGAGTGTCCTCACTACCCACATCGGCAACCTGCTGATCAAAGCCGATGTGCAGGGAAGCGTGCGCTTCGATCAGACATTGCTGCTGAGGGCGCTCGCCGACCGGCTGCGTGGCCGCGAAAAACTCGGCCTGTTCGTCTCGGAGGCACTGCTGCGGCTGGCGCTGCTCGGTACGGCCATCGGCTTCATCCTGATGCTGGTGCCGATTGCGGCGCTTAGTTCGTTCGATGCCGACCATCTGCGCACCGCGCTTTCCGGCATGACCGGCGGTATGGCGGTAGCGCTCAACGTCACTGTCACCGGCATCGCCAGCGCGCTGGTGCTAAAGCTTGAATATTACCTGCTCGACGGCGCCATTGCCGAACTCTTCGATCTCATCACCGAGACCTCCGAAATCTATGTGATGTCGGCACTGGAGCGGCGGCCCGATGCACGACCCTAGCCTGTTTTCGGGTCAGAGCGACGACGGCACTTTCGTCCCCTTTACCGATATCCTGTTCAACGTGCTGCTCGGCTTTGCGGTGATGCTGTTCATCGCCTTCGCGTTGATCCGGCCCGACGCCAAGGCCGGCAATGTCGACGTCAAGGCGGAGTTCCTGATCACCGTCAACTGGCCCGACCGGAACCCCGACGACATCGACACCTATGTCGAGGACCCGCTCGGGAACATCGTCTGGTACCATCAGACGCAAAAAGGCTTCATGAGCCTCGACCGCGACGACCGCGGCACCTTCAACGACTCGCAGACCGTCAACGGCCAGCAGGTCAACGATCCGTTACGCCAGGAGAACGTTTCGATCCGGCACAACGTGGCCGGGGAGTACGTTGTGAACATCTATAAGTTCACCGACGATTCCCATCTGCCGACGCCGGTGACGGTCAAGGTCGAGAAGATCAACCCCAAGGTCAGTGTTGTCTATTACGACACCATCACGCTAGTGAAAAAGTCCGACGAGAAGACCGCGATCCGCTTCGTCATCGATGCCGATGGCAACGTAACGGGCACCAATTCGCGCCAGATCTCGCTGGTCCACGAGGTGCGCAAGTGACCTCTATTGATGTGGGCATGCGCTGATGCCGCCTTTCGCGCTTGCCGGGACGATCGCCGTCTATGCCGTGCTGAGCATTCTGCTGCTCAGCCTCAATCTGTTCTCACTCTGGCGCTGGTGGGTGAAGGCGGCGGCCATCATCATCACGGCGGCGTGCGTCATCGGTGCCTACGCCGCCATCACCTATATGATCGGCTGGCCGAGTTTCACCGCGTTGCCTCAACGCTTCAACCTCGTCGCGACCCGCATCGTTGAGCCTGATCGCATCACCGGTGCGCCCGGCCATGTTTATCTCTGGGTCGAAGAGCTCAACGAAAACTACGTCCCGGTCACTGCGCCGCGCGGCTACGAAATGCCCTATAGCGCCCATCTCGCCGACGATACGCAGGACGCCCAGACAAAGATCAATTCGGGTCAGAAAGTGTTGGGCCAGTCCGGCGGCAGTCAGCAGGCGGCCGATGGCACGAAGGCCGGCGTCGGCAAACCGGGCGACGAACAGGGGCAGATGGGCGGCAATATCGGCAGTGGCACCCAGGCGACCGGGCAATCGGCGGAAGCCGAAATCGTGCCGGACGGCGCACAGCTAACCTTTTCCGACATGCCCGCCGTTACGCTGCCCGATAAGGCGCTCATACTTCCTAACGGCCAATAGAGCGCCATCTCCGTCCGAGACCTTCGGAAGGCCGGCGCAGGCATCGCGCAAGTCTTTCTGGTGCAAGGTGGAATCGGGGTTCCGATCTGCCTCAGTTAACCGGGCCTTACACCCCATCAGAACCTGCTAACCCTTTTCCAAACAACCTAAACTTAACTCCGTTTCTTAAGTTGGCCGGAAAGGGGGGCGACTAGATTGGGGGCATAAAGAGGGCAGCGAAAAAATAGCTCTCAGAGTTGACAGTGAGGCATACAATGGAACGGGACGCGAAGACGGAAAAGTCATCGGTCGTAATCAGCTTCGGGGAATATCGCGCGAAGAAGTTCGGCGAGACCCTGATGCCGCGGCCGGTGGCTGCGGCGAACGATGATACCCCCCGCGAACCCGTCAAGACGGTGACCGTTCGGCGCACGCTCGAAAAGAGCGGCGTTGCGATCAAGATCAAGGTGCCGGTGGACGAATTCTACGGTGTCGCGGTGTGCACCAAGATCTCGGAAGAGGGCGTGCTGACGAGCGCGATCGAGCTCGTCCATGCCGATCCCGATCTCAACTACCGGGTGTTCGAAGAAGCCGGCAACACCAGCGTTGTTGCCGAATGGCAGAACTGGGGCAAAAAGCTTCGTCTGCCGCTTTACATCATGGCGGGCGACGGAAGCCTGATGCCCTATAGCCAGCAGGTCGATGGCGTGCTGCTTGGCGGCGACACCGCCCGGCGCAAGCTGGCGGCCGATGCCAACCGGCGCCCACGTTTCCTCAATCGCCGCAAGCCCGGCGAAGCGAGCTGACCGCGCAGCTAGACCCTTCGTAGCACGAGCTGCATCTAGCAATTTTTGAGCCTGCAAAGCACCGTGACGGGCTCGTCATGGTGCTTTGCATTTTCTTAAATCTGTTCGGGAACCAAACGCCGGGTGCCGCGTTTATTTGCCGACCTCGCGCAGGTATGCAGCTCCCACCTACGCCAGGGTAACGCGACCTCCAGACGCGTCACCTCAAGGCCGGCCTTTTCCCTGGGGCCGGCCTTGGGCTGTCTGGGCCTTCCAAATCAGTGGTTGAGACCGGCCATGCCCGGCGCGGTGTAGCGATCACCGGCTGCGGCTCCAACGGGCGCAGCATCTTCCAGCGCCGCAAGATCGTCTTTGCTCAACTGAATGGCGGCAGCGTCGGCATTCTCCTCGAGATATTTGAGCCGCCGCGTACCGGGAATCGGCACAGTGCCCTGGGCGATGGTCCAGGCCAGCGCGATCTGCCCGGCCGTGACGCCCTTCTTGGCGGCCACCGCATTGATGCGGTCGACGAGGGCGAGGTTCTTGGCAAAATTGTCGCCCGTCCAGCGCGGATTGCTCCGCCTGAAATCGTCGGCGGCAAGATCATCGATTTTCTTGATCTGCCCGGTGAGGAGGCCGCGCCCGAGCGGCGAATAGGAGACGAAACCGATGCCGAGTTCGCGGATCGTCGACAAAACGTCGTTTTCCTCAGGCGTGCGTTCGAACAGCGAGTACTCGGTCTGCAGCGCCGTCAGGGGATGGATCTTGTGAGCACGGCGGAGGGTTGCGGGCGATGCCTCTGACACACCGATGTAACGAACCTTGCCGGCCTTCACGAGTTCTGCGAGGGCGCCGATCGATTCCTCGATCGCGACCTTGGGGTCGATGCGGTGAAGATAGTAGAGGTCGACATAATCGGTCTGAAGGTGCCGCAACGACCGGTCGATCGCTTTGAAAATGTAGTCGGGCGTGCCGTTGACCGCGAGCCGCTCGCCAGCATCGGTCACTTCGGAGCCGACCTTGGTCGCGATCTGAACCTTGTCGCGCTTGCCCTTGAAGGCCCTAGCGAGCAGTTGCTCGTTCTTGAACGGCCCGTAAATCTCCGCGGTATCGAAGAAGTTGATGCCGAGTTCCTGCGCCCGGGCGAGGGTCGAGAGATTTTCGGCTTCATCGCTCGGCCCGTAAAAGGCGCTCATGCCCATGCAGCCGAGACCCTCGACGCTGACCGTCAGCCCCTGGCTTCCAAGTTTGCGCTGTTCCATTTTCAAAATTCCTTCCGCAATTTAGACGGCGGCAGGCTTGGCGCTAAGAAGTTGCGCAACCTGCGACGCGGTGGACGTTAGATAGGCACTCGGACCCGGTTGTGACACCGGCGCCAGAAAGGCCGCTATGCGATTGCTCGCCCTGAGGCTGGTGTTTGCCGTGCTGATCGGAGTGTCCGGGTGGCTACCCGGCACGCCCATTATCGCCGCTCCGGCCCGGGCCGTCACGTCCTATTGTTTCGATCGCGAAACCGACGATGGCCGCCCACGCCCCGTTTGCATCGGGCTCAAGAGCTACACCGCCGATGTTTGCAGCGCGATCGAACGCTACGCGACGATCTGGAACCTGCCGCCCGGCTATTTTGGCCGCCTGATCTGGCAGGAGAGCCATTTCGACGCCAATGCGATGAGCTTTGCCGGCGCCGAGGGCATCGCGCAATTCATGCCCGAGACAGGACAGCTGCAGGGCCTGCGCAACGCCTACGACCCGGCGGAGGAACTCTGGCGCTCG